>Ga0180219_1000305_pt1 | contig 46057 bp, 45 predicted proteins | sample eDN3rd30CBELigMG_FD_151338 | JGI IMG/M metagenome (GOLD analysis project Ga0180219, IMG submission 151338) | Enriched Miracle-Growth compost microbial communities from Emeryville, California, USA - eDNA 3rd pass 30_C BE-Lig MG (version 2)... ... | reverse complement strand
GCATTGGTGACATAGGTCCGGTCGCGGTCGATGCCCGCCTCTTCCAGTGCCCGGTTGAGAAGCTGCCCGGCCGGGCCGACAAACGGCCGGCCCTGCCGGTCTTCCTGATCGCCCGGCTGTTCGCCGACAAAAGCAATGTCGGCGCCGATCGGCCCCTCGCCGAGCACCGCCTGCGTCGCGCCAGGCACCAACGGTTCCATAGCGACAATCGCCGCATTGAGGTCCTTCAGGCTGTCGAAATCCTCGACCGGATCGTCGGCGGCTTTGCGTTTGACGGGCATGGTCCATCTCCATTGGCATCCCAACGCACGAATGACCCAGGAGGTCCCGGAACCTCATCGTGGCTGGAGAATTCTCTCGCATGAGAATGTGCAGGGACAGTGCGATGCAGGGCGATATCCGGATCGGTGTATCAGGCTGGACGTATGCGCCCTGGCGCGGCGCCTTCTACCCGAAAGGGCTGCCGCAAAAGCGCGAACTGGCCTATGCAAGCTCGGCGTTCCGCACCATCGAGATCAACGGCACCTTCTACGGCATGCAGACGCCGGATGCCTTCGCCCATTGGGCGGACGAAACGCCCGAAGATTTCATCTTTGCCGTCAAGGGGTCGCGCTACATCACCCACATGCGCCGGCTGAAGGATTGCATGGTGCCGCTGGCGAATTTCTTTGCCTCGGGCGTCCTGCGGCTCGGCCCTAAACTCGGCCCCATCCTGTGGCAGTTCCCGCCCAACTTCCATTTCAAGGAAGAGCGTCTGGCGGAATTCCTGGCCATGCTGCCCCACGACGCCGAGGCCGCGAGCGCGCTCGCCAGAAAGCATGATGACCGTCTCAAGGCCCGCGCCTGGCTTCGCGCCAAGGACTGCCCGCCTCTACGTCACGCCATCGAGATCAGGCACGAGAGCTTTGTCGATCCGGCCTTCACGGCGCTGCTGCGCAAGCATGATGTCGCGCTGGTGTGCGCCGATACGGTCGAATGGCCCTTGCTGATGGATACCACATCCGACTTCGTCTATTGCCGCCTGCACGGCTCCGAAAAACTTTATCACAGTGCATACGACGCCGCCGCACTCGACCGCTGGAGCCGCCGCGTCGCCGCCTGGTCCCAAGGCAAGCCGATGACGGACGGGCGCTTCATCGAGAAGCGGCAAGCGAACCGGAAGCCGCGCGATGTCTTCGTCTATTTCGACAATACCGACAAACTGCATGCGCCCGAAGATGCGCGGTCGTTAATGGCGAGACTGGGACAGACAAGACCTGGACCCACCCAGAACGACATCGCGGCATGATCCGCTAATCTAACCGGCCTCGACCTCGGCCAGGCTCTCGCGCGCGGCGCGCACCACAGCCTCCGTCGTGATGTCGAACTTCTTGAAGACGTCGGCAGCCTTGCCGGACTCGCCGAAGCGATGCATGCCGACAAATCGGCCGTGGAAGCCGATATAGCGCTCCCAGCCGAGTTCGACCGCGGCTTCCACGGCCACGCGGGCGTGTGTCTGACCCATCACCGTCTTCTTGTAAGCTGCATCCTGCTCCTCAAAAATGAGGCGGCAAGGCATCGAAACAACGGCTGTGGGAATACCGTCCTTCTGCAGCACATCGCGCGCTTCGACTGCCAGATGCAGCTCGGAGCCGGTGCCGATGAGCGTCACTTTGCGTGGCCCACCTTCCGCCTCCAGCAGGACGTAGGCGCCTCTGGCAGACCTGTTGTCATTGCTGGGCTCGCGCCGCAGCAGCGGCATCGCCTGGCGAGAGAGAGCAAGCAGCGCCGCGCGGCGCGGCGCCTCCAGCACAAGCTCCCAGCACTCCGCCGTTTCCACCGGATCGCCGGGGCGGAACACCGCAAGGCCCGGGATGGCGCGCAATGCCGCCAGGTGCTCGACCGGCTGATGCGTCGGACCGTCTTCGCCAAGGCCGATAGAGTCATGCGTCATCACAAAGATGGTGCGGATCCGCATCAGCGCCGCGAGCCGGATCGCCGGGCGGCAGTAATCGGAGAAGCACAGGAAGGTGCCGCCGTAAGGGATCAGTCCGCCATGCAGGGCAATGCCGTTCATGGCCGCCGCCATGGCGTGCTCGCGCACGCCGTAATGCATATAACTGCCGTGGTAATCATCGGGCCTGATTTCGACCATGCCCTTGGCCTTCGTATTGTTGGACGGTGTCAGATCGGCGGAGCCTCCCAGCAGTTCGGGAACGACCGCCGCAAGATGGTCGAGCACAACGCCGCTGGCCGAACGCGTCGCCATGTCCTTGCCGCTGGCTGCGAATTCGGCGCGCGCGGCAGCAATTGCTTTCTTCCAACCGGCCGGCAGTGCGCCGTTGTTGCGACGCTCGAACTCCAGGCGCAAGGCATCGGGCGCCTTCCTGACGCGATCGGCCCAGGCCATGCGTGCCGCACGGCCCTTGGCGCCGATGTCGCGCCAGGCGTTCAACAGGTCCTGCGGGATCACGAACGGCGGCGACGTCCAGCCGAGGATCTTGCGCGCGCCGGCTATCTCGTCCTCACCCGGCGCATCGCTATGGGCCTTCTGCGTGCCGGCCTTCGTGGGAAAGCCGAAGCCGATGATGGTCTTGCAGGCGATCATCGACGGCTTGTCGGTCACGGCGCGCGCGGCGGTGATCGCATCCCGGATCGCGTCCGTATCGTGGCCGTCGATCTGCTGCACATGCCAGCCGGACGCATGGAACCGCTCGACCTCATTGTCCGAAACCGCCAGACTGGTGGCACCGTCGATGGAGATCGAATTATTGTCCCAGAACGCGATGAGACGACCGAGCTTGTAATGGCCGGCCATGGAGATTGCCTCCTGGCTGATGCCTTCCATGAGGCAGCCGTCGCCCATGAAGACATAGGTCCAGTGCTTGCAAAGGTCATCGCCGAATCTGGCATTGAGGATGCGCTCGGACAGCGCAAAGCCCACGGCGTTGGCGACGCCCTGGCCGAGCGGACCCGTCGTCGTCTCGATCCCGTCGGCATGCTTGTATTCCGGATGGCCGGCCGTCTTGCTGCCGACCTGGCGGAAACGCTCCAGCTCATCGAGCGTCATGTCTTTATAGCCGGTCAGATACAGCAGGCTGTAGAGCATCATCGAGCCGTGGCCGTTCGACAGCAGGAAGCGGTCGCGATCGAACCAGTGTGGATCGGCGGCGTCGAACTGCATGAAATCCTTGAAGAGGACGGTGGCGATATCGGCCATGCCCAGCGGTGCGCCAGGATGCCCGCTGTTGGCCTTCTGCACGGCATCCATCGAGAGAAAGCGGATACAGTCGGCAAGGTCGCGCAGATGCTGATCGCGCGGCTTCGCAACGCTCTTGAAAACTTGTGGGTCGGCGATGTCGGTCATCGAGAGAGTCCTTCTTCGCGAGATGCCCTGAACCTGCACCCAGAGAGCGTCAGCCGGAAGCCAGATCAATCAGCGCGATACCGAGTTCGACGCGTTTGCGACGATGCAGATGGCGTGGCGTTTCCACCAGCATCACTTCCAGGGTGGGATGAACGATGCCGTCGAGCAGATGGCCGCCGCGTGTCGACCCGTCCCGCAAGCCAAGCACCGCATGGGCATGCAGGCTCGCCTTGCCATCATCGCCGATCGCCACATCGCCGATGAGGCTCAACACCTCGCACTGCTCGCCGACGGGAATCTTGCGATAGTTTTTGCTGGCAAAGTCGAACCACCCGACGGTCGCCGTCTTGAAGGCGCCCAGCGCCGTCAAAGAGGCGGCGCCGATCGTCTCGCTGGTCGCGAATTTGCTCAGGGCCGCAAAGGCTTCCTCGCCGTCATCCAGAACGACCACAAAGGTTCGCATGCCGTCCTGATCGGCGAGAAGTTTGGATTTCATCTTGCGCTCCCCGCCTTGCCGGCTCAGCGCGCCCGTGCGGCGTTTCGCTTTCGGGTCGCGGCCGCCTTCTTGGCGGCAGCGGAGCGGGCAGCCGCCGGCCGTGCCGCGGCCGCGTGCCCACCGATGCGCCCGCCCTTGTGAGCCGCCGGACGCCCCGTGGATTTGCCGCGGCCGGAGCCGCCTTCCTTCTTGCCGCCGCCGTCGTCCTTGTTGACGGTCGCCCAGGCCCGGCGTTCGGCCTCCTTGTCGGAGACGCCGCGCTTTTCGTAGCCTTCGGCAATATGATCGGCCTTGCGTTCCTGCTTGTCGGTATATTTCGATTTGTCACCACGAGGCATGGCAGTTCTCCTCTGCTTTCAGCAGAACTATGGGCGCCTGAAAGAGTTCCGAAATCGCTGTCCTCGAACCTTCACAGAATAGGCTTGCCACCGGTCACGGCGATGGTCGCGCCCGAGACGTAGCTGGAGAGCGGGTCGGCCAGCATCACATAGGCCGTCGCCAGTTCCGCCGGCTGGCCCGGCCGCTTCATCGGTACCTGCTTGCCGAAATTCTTCACCGCCTCTTCCGGCATGGTGGAGGGAATGAGCGGCGTCCAGATCGGCCCCGGCGCTACCGCGTTGGCGCGTATGCCCTTTTCGGCCAGAAGCTGGGCCAGTCCGGCCGTATAATTCTGGATCGCCCCTTTCGATGTCGCATAGGCAAGCAGGTGCGGGCTGGGCGCATCGGAATTGATCGAGGCCGTGTTGATGATGGCGCTGCCCGGCTTCATGTGCGGAACGGCCGCCTTGGTCAGATAGAACATGGCGTGCAGGTTGACCTTGAAGGTCAATTCCCATTCCTCATCCGAAATATCGGCGATGTCCTTGAAGCTCGCCTGATGCGCCGCATTGTTGACGAGGATATCCACGCCGCCGAGATCGGACACCGCCTTGTCGACGATCTTCCGGCAATGCGCCGCCACCTGGATGTCGCCGGGCACCAGCACGGCCTTCCTGCCCGCCTCCTTGACGAGCTTTTCCGTCTCGCGGGCATCCTCGTCTTCATTGAGATAGGCGATCAGGACATCGGCGCCCTCGCGCGCGAAGGCCAGCGCCACGGCGCGGCCGATGCCGCTGTCGCCGCCAGTGATGATGGCCTTCTTGCCAGCGAGACGGCCGGACCCTTTGTAGGAAGTCTCGCCATGATCGGGTCGCGGCTGCATTTTCGCCGTGGCGCCCGGCATGCTCTGCTGCTGCGACGGAAACGGTGGCTTGGGATGATCGGTCATGAACAGCTCTCCTGCGGATCGCTGTTCAACATCAACCCGATGCGGAGGTTCCCTCACCCGGCAGAAATCCAGCCGGGCGAAGCTGTCAGCGTCACGCCTTGGAAGTATCCCTCATGGTTGCGCGCCGCTGCGCCGTCGCATCCTGATCGATCTCCAGCGACGAGGCATCGACGATCACGCCATAATCCTTCGCAGCGCCCTCAACCGTCACATAGCCCATGCGGACGTCCTCGACGACGCGTTCTGGCGCGCGCTCGTAGGCATGTCCCCGCCCACCGCCGCCAGACGAAAACAGCTCGACGCGCGTTTCCGGCGCGAGCGGCACCCGTGAGACCTTCTGGTAGCGCACACCGGTTTCATCGCCGGGTTTCTTCACCACGACATAGCCGACCTGCGCCTCGCCGCCGCCGAACAGTCCCCAGGGCGGACATTTGGAGCGCTCGAACGCCACCATCAGGTTGCCGCCTTCGGGAATCGCATAGACCTTCTTCAGGCCCAGCCCCCCGCGAAACGCCCCCGGCCCGGCGGAATCGGGGCGGAATTCATGACGCTCGATGAGCACCGGATAGAGGTTCTCCTCAATCTCCAGCGGGATCTGGCGCGTATCGCCATGGGTGACGGTCTTCAGCGGAGAGAAACCGTCTGAATCAGGTTGCGCGCCCCAGCCGCCGAGCACGATGTCACCCAGCCGATAGGGTTTGCCGGTCTCGCGATTGACGCCATTGAACGTATAGACGCCCATGGAGCCGTGATGAGCCGCCGGGATGCGATCTGGAACCGCCTGCGACAGAGCGCGAAGGATGACGTCGACAATGGTCTTGATCGACACCGTCCATAAGCTCATCGCCGCATTATCGACCGCGCTCAGAATGGTGCCCGGCGGCAGGATCACATCGACGGGGCGAAACACGCCATCGTTCGGCGGCCCTTCCGGCACGATGGCCGCCTTGAAGGCGAGCTTGGCGACGTTGGGACCGACCGCAGCGCCGGAGTTCATTGGCCCCTTCGTCTGCGGTGGGAACTCGGAGAAATCCACCGTCATCCGGTCTCCCGCGATGATGACTTTCAGCTTCAGGGGGATCGCCTCATTGCTAATGCCGTCGTCATCGAGCAGGGCTTCGGCCGCATAGACGCCATCGGGCATGGCGCGCAGGCGATCGCGGGCCAGCTTCTCGCTATGGTCCCACATGGCGTGGATGCTGGTTTCGATGCTCTCCCAGCCGTATTTCTCGATCAGCGCGACAAAGCGCCGGCGGCCGAGTTCGACCGCCGAGACCTGCGCGCCCATGTCGCCGAGCGTCAATTCCGGAAAGCGCACGTTGTGGCGGATGACGCGCATGATCTCGGGATCGATCTCCCCGCGCTTGTAGACCTTGAGGGTGCGGAACTGGATGCCTTCCTGGAAAATCTCCGTCGATGTGGTCGACAGGCCCGAGGCGCCGATGTCCGTCCAGTGCGCGCGCGTCACGACGAAGCCGACGAGCTTCTCCTGCCAGTGCACCGGCGTATAGATCACGACGTTGTTGAGATGCTGGCCGCAGATGTCGGCGAAATTCATGATCAGAACATCGCCTTCATGCAGGCCTTCCGGGCCATAGAGATCGAGCGCATCCTGGATCGGCACGCCGAGATCGGCCATGAAGGACGGCACGCTGCCACGGCTCTGCACGACGGTGCGCCCCTGCGCATCGAGCAGGCCGACGCAATAGTCCTTGCCTTCGTAGATGAAGGGGCTGAAGGCCGTGCGCGACAGATTGAGCTCGCACTCGTCCATGATGGCGACGAGCAGGTTCTGCAGGATGCCGAGCAGGATCGGATCGAAGCCGCGGACCGCGGCCGGAGAGACGGGCACTGCGACGTTCACGACTGGCCTCCTACCTTGATCAGAATGTTGCCGTTCGCATCGACCTCGGCCTGATCGCCGGGAAATATGATGGTGGTGGATGCGGTTTCCTCGATGACGGCGGGACCATCGACGGCGAAACCGGCCTTGAGCGAGGAACGCTGCAGCACGCGCGCCGAAACGAAGCCGTCCGGCGTGAACATGACGTCCCTGAATTCCTGCGCCGGCTCACCGGAGACCTTTGCCAGCCGCTGGCTCGATGGACGCTGCGCCACACCATCGACGATGACGCGGAGGTTGACGGCCTCGACCGGCATGCCGGGATTGGCGCGTCCATAGCGGCGGGAATAAGCCGCCTCGAAGCGCTCGCGCAACTGCGCCATGTTCAGATCGCTCATGTCGGCTGGCAGCTCGATCCGGATCGTATGCTCCTGGTTGACGTAGCGCAGATCGGCCGAGCGGGCGGCATGGACTTCGCCGATCGTCACCTGCGCGCCGACGAGCGAAGCACGCCCCTGCCCTTCGAGATCACGCAGAACCTGTTCCGTACGATCCTTGTCGAAGGCTGTCAGTTCCTGCACCAGCGTCTGCATCTGCTCATAGCGCAGGTTGGCATAGAGCATGCCGAGCGCCGAGAAATGCCCCGGATTGTTGGGGATGATGACCTGACGGATGCCGAGACCGCGCGCCGCGGGCACGGCATGAAGCGGGCCGGCACCGCCATAGGCGATCATGGCGAAATCGCGCGGATCATGGCCGCGCTCGACGGTCGCCATCCGGATGGCGGTACTCATACTCAGCGCGGCGATTTCGATGATGCCGGTGGCGACCTGTTCGATCGTCATGCCAAGCCGCGTGGCCAGCGTCCCGATGGCGGCGCGCGCCTTCGCCACGTCGAGCTTCATCTCGCCGCCGAGAAAGCGGTCCGGATGCAGACGGCCGAGAACCAGATTGGCGTCGGTCACCGTGGGCTCGACCCCGCCTCCGCCATAACAGGCCGGCCCCGGCACAGCGCCGGCGCTGCGTGGGCCGACGGCCAAAGCGCCGATCTCGTTGATCCAGGCGATGCTGCCGCCGCCGGTCCCCACCTCGACCACATCGAGCACCGGCGCCTGGATCGCATAGCCGCGCGCATAGCCGGCGGCGTAATAAACCGACGTAAAGGCGGCCTCACCGTCCTCGATCATCAGGGCCTTGGCGGTGGTGCCGCCCATGTCGAAGGCGATGACATTGGCATTGCCGATCGAACGGCCGATCTCCGCGGCGCCGATCGCGCCGCCGACCGGTCCGGACTCGATGAGTTGGACGGGCTGCAGGGCTGCGTCGCCCGTTGTCAGCACGCCACCGTTGGAGCCCATCAGCAGAACCTGGCCGGCAAACCCGGCCGAACGGGTGCCTGCCTCGAAGCGGCTGATGTAGGCGCCCGCGAGCGGCCCGACGAAGGCGTTGACGACGGTCGTGGAAGAGCGCTCGAACTCGCGGAACTCCCGCGACAGTTCATGCGACGCCGAGACGAAACAGGATGTGTTGGCCCGCAGATAGTCCGCTACCTCGCGTTCGTGCGCCGGATTGCGATAGGCATGCAGGAAGCACACGCCGACCGCCTCGACGCCGAGATCACGCAGCTTCTTCGCCAATGCCGGCAGGGCCGCGCGATCGAGCGGCGTCACCACGTTACCCTTGGCCGACATGCGCTCGACGATCTCGAAGCGAAGATCGCGCGGCGCCAGCGGCGGCAGGCGCTTGTAGAACAGATTGAACGGCTCGGGCCGTCCGCCGCGTCCGATCTCGAGGATGTCCCGGAAGCCATCCGTCGTCACCAGCGCCGTCTTCGCGCCCCTGCGCTGCAGGATGCTGTTGATGACGACCGTCGTTCCGTGTTTCAGCAGCTCCGCGCCCGCCACATCGAAGCCGGTGCGCGCCAGCTTGCTGAGCCCGGCGCGCGCGCCATCGTCAGGCGCCGGTGTCGTCGATGTTTTCTCGAACGAGAGAGCGCCCGTCGCTGGATCGAAGGCGGCAATATCCGTGAACGTCCCGCCAATATCGATGCCGATCAATGATCCCATAGTCCGTTCCCACCCGTGTCTATCGATAAATTACATTCGGCCAAATGAATCGCCGCGCCAGCGCAGCAGCCGGGCTTCCAGCAAGGCGACAAGTTGCGAGCTGGCGTAGCCGATGACGCCGAACAGCAGCACGCCGGCGAACAGATCGGGCGACCGGAAGCCGCGCGCCTGCAGCAGGATCCAGTGCCCGAGCCCAGGGCTTCCCGACAGGATCTCGCCCGTCACCGACAGAATGAGCGCGATCGTCAGGCTCAGCCGCATGCCGGCGAGAATGTCCGGTAAGGCATTCGGCAGCGCGATCTGCATGATATATTGCCAGCGGCTCAGACCGATCAGGCGTGCGAATTCATCGAGACGCGGCTTGATCGTCGCAAACCCATTGATGGTCGACAGCAATGTCGGCCACAGGGCGCCGAAGGCGATGACGAACAGAACCATGTTCTCGCTCAGGCCAATGAAGGCAATCGCCACCGGAAACACTGCGGAAGCAGGCAGCGGCCGGAAGAATTCCAGGCTCGGTGCGAGATAGGTTCTGGCAAACGGCGATATGCCGATCAGCGCGCCGATCGCGACCCCAGCGGCGGATGCCAGCAGCCAGCCGAAGAACATGTGCTGGAGCGTCAGCAGGACCCGCTGCCCCAGCACGCCTTCGGTGAAATTGAAGACCAGTGCATTCCAGGCCCGCAGCGGAGAGGGCATGAACACCGGCGAGACGAGACGAAAGTCCGAAGCAAGCTGCCACACCGCAAGCAGCGCGGCGGTGAACAGAACGCTGGCGCCAAGCCAGTAGAGACGGCCTGGTCTCATGTTGCGGCCCTCCCGCTCTGGCGCGGCGCAAAGCAGCGCTTCTGCAGCAGAACCGTCAGCGCGTTGAAGATCCAGCCGACGATGCCGATCCAGAACAGATAGGCGAACATCAGCGCAGGCTGCAGCCGTTCCTGCGCCAGCATCATCGCATAGCCCAGGCCCAGCGGGTTCGCTGCGATTTCGACCGTGACGGCGACGATCAGGGCGGCGCCCATGGCGATGCGGAACCCCAGGAAGATTCCAGGCAAGGCCGCCGGCAGAATGATCTTCGCCATCCGCTCCAGAAGCCCCATGCGGATGAGAGAGGAAAACTCGATGAGGCGGCGCTTCACGCCGCGCACGGACGTCAGAGTGAGGAAGAACACGGGCCAGAGCGCGGTCTTGGCGACGAGCGTGATCTCCATCGCAAATCCAAGGCCGAAGATCAGCAGCACCAGAGGCAGCAAGGCGATCGACGGGATCGGCCGCAAGGTCTCGAACGGCACTTCGGCAATCCAGTAGAGAGGCGGAAACATCGCCATCAGAATGCCCAGCACGAGCCCGATGCCGCCGCCGATGATGAGACCGCCGAAGGCGCTCACCAGGGTCTGGAAGGTCGCCGTCAGCATCGAGCCGTCGGCAAGAGCCCCAATGGCGGCGCGCAGAATCTCGCTGGGACGCGCCAGCGACTGGCTCTCTACGCCGATCGTACGCATCGCGACCTCGATGACCAGGATCGCCGCGACCGGGAAGATGAAGCCGCGCCAGTTGCGCGGGATGAAGGCCCTGCCCGTCACGCCTCCGCCTCCTTGATGAAGTCGAGCAAGGTGCGCCGCAGCCGCAGAAACTCGGGATGTTCGAATGTCGCCTGCCGGTCGCGCGGGCGCGGCAGCGGCACATCGAGGGTGCGCGCGATATGGCCGGGATTGACGCCCATCGCGACCACCCGGTCTCCAAGATAGATGGCTTCTTCAAGATCGTGCGTGACGAACAGAACCGTACTGCCGTCCGACATGATCTGCAGGATTTCATCCTGCAACGCCTGCCGCGTGATCGCGTCGAGCGCGCCGAACGGCTCATCCATGAGCCAGACCCTGGGGCCTTGCGCGAGACAGCGGGCGATCTGCAAGCGCTGCTGCATGCCGCCCGACAATTGCTGCGGATATTTGTCTGCGTGTTTCGCCAGCCCGACCCGCGCCAGCACCTGATGGATGCGGTCCGGCCGTTCGGCCCTGGCAACACCAAGCGTTTCGAGAACGATCGAGACATTGCCATAGGCGGTACGCCACGGCAGCAGCGCATCGCCATAGTCCTGGAAGACGACTGCGATGTCGCGACGCGGACCGGACAGCTCATCACCCGCAAAGGAAACCTTGCCGGCGGTCGGGTTAACCAGTCCAGCCGCCAGCCGCAACAACGTGGTCTTGCCGCATCCCGACGGGCCTATGACGCAGAGGAACTCGCCCCGGCGAACCTGGAGTTCGACATTCTCAAGAACAGGCTTGCCGCCGAGAACGACATTGATCCCGCGCAGATTGATATAGGCGTTTTCCAGCGGCGCGTGCATGCCGTTCAACCCGGTTACTTGGTTGTGAATTGTGCGGGCGATAGTTTCGTGCGCAGCAGCTTCTGTTCGTTCATCGTGTCGATCCACCATTGCATGTCGGCGGTATCGACCGTGCTTTTGAACCGGGTCAGCTCGGTTCCCTTCACCACATCCGCCGGTAGCTTCAGCGTCTCAGTGACGATGGCGAGCATGGCGTCCGGATTGGCGGCGGTAAAGGCGATCGCTTCATCGATGGCTTCACGAAACAGCGCAACCTCCTTGCTCTTCTTCTGCGCCCAGTCCTTCGTCGCTACGTTGATCATGCCGGGAATGTCATCGCGGATCTCGCCGAAATAGTAGGAAAGCACTGTGCCTGAGCCCGATTTCGTGATGGCAGTCATGAACGGATCGGGAATCAGCACGGCATCGACGCTGCCGTTCTTGATGATATCGGGCATCTGCGGATAGGACGCCTCGACGTAGACAAACGCCTTCGGATCAAACCCCTTCATCATCAGCCATTTGTCAAACAGAACCTGCGAGATGCTGCCGAGGGTGCCAACGGCGATGCGCCGACCTTTCAGGTCGCCGACGCTGTTCACATTGGAACCGGTACGAACGACAAGCGCGCTGTCCTTCTGGCCGAGATTGATCAGTGACATGCCTGTCACCGAAACAAGATCAAGGCCGCCATCGACCGCCTGCACCAGCGAAGGTGCGGTCAGGGTCGCGATCTGGACGGAGTTGGCGACGAGGCTGGGAACCAGCACGTTGCCGCCGCGTAGGGCCTGGAGCTCCACATTGAGGCCGCGCTTTTCAAAAAAGCCCTTCTGCTTGGCGACGAACAGGGGCGCATTGGCCGTCAGCGACGTGTAGCCGGCGACGATTTTCTCCTGCGCTTGCACAACGCCCGCACCTACGGATGCGAACAGGCAGACCATGAGCGCTATCTTTGACCGCATATTCATCTATCCCTCCCTTTTCTTGTCTTTCCCGGCGTCAGAGCTCCGCGCTCGGCCGCCGCCGCAAGGGCCGTGTCGGCTTCTCGGCTTTGTCGAAGGCCGGCGTCACCAGTTCCACGGTTCTTTGAATGTGGGCGTTGTGCAGCTCGACTGCACGCTCAACGTCACGGTCCAGCACCGCCTCCATCAATTCGCGATGCTCGCGCCGCGGATCGCGCTGCCCCGGCGAGCGCTCGAGAAACAGCGATTGGTAGCGTTGCGCCTGATCGAACAATGTGTGCCAGAACGACAGCAGGCGCAGCGAGCCGCAGGCCGCAAGCAGGCTTGTATGAAACGCCCGGTGGCAATTGCTGCGATCCTGAAAATCGACGCTCGGCCCGACGAATTTCTGTCCCAGATAACGGTCGAACCGATGGAAGGCGACGACGATGCCCTCCTCCCAGTCCGGCCCGCCCTTGGCGATGGCGGCGCGCAGGGCGAACTCGCCGATCAGACAGCGCGTGCGGGTGATGTCATCGAGTTCATCGGTGCTGACGGTCGACACGTAGAAACCGCGCTGGTCCTGCTGGACGACGAGGCCTTCCGCCACCAGCCGGTTCAACGCCTCGCGCACCGGGCTGAGGCCGGCATCATAGGTTTTGCGCAAAATCTCCGTCTTCAGCTTTTCTCCCGGCGCGATGGCGCCCGTGAGAATGGCCTCGCGCAACTGCTCGAATACCGAGGACGCCAACGTCGTTGCTTTAGCCGCGCCGTTCGCCATGAACGCAACTCTCCCTGTTGGAGAGGATCGTAAATTTAAAAAGTCGACAATTCAAGAGACGATGAAATAATTTCGATATTATTCGAAGCCGATATTGCGGCTGGCTATGATTATCGTTTTCGCTACCAGGCCTTGTCGGTCCGCGTACCATCCATTCGTCATATCAGCACGGGCGTGATCACACGCTCCGAGCAACGAAGGAAAATCTCATGCGTTTCATGATGTTGATGATCCCTAAGGGATATGAAAACGCCACCCCCGGGACGATGCCGGACGCCGAAGCCGTCTCAGCCATGATGAAGTACAACAAGCAGCTTCAGGATGCCGGCGTGCTTCTGGCGCTCGACGGGCTGCATCCGCCCTCGATGGGCGCCCGCGTCACCTTTTCGCGCGGCAAGCCGACCGTCATCGATGGTCCGTTCGCCGAAGCCAAGGAAGTCCTCGGCGGCTATTGGATGATCCAAGCGGCTTCCCGCGAAGAGGCCATCGAATGGGCCAGGCGCTGCCCCGGCGGCGACAATGAAACGATCGAGGTCCGCCAGGTGCAGGAAATGTCGGACTTTCCTGAGGACGTGCAGCGCGCCGCCGAAGGCTTCGATACGCTGAAGCGCTGATCGCAGAAAAGTTGCACAACCGTGTCGAAGTGCCCCCGGTCCGTTCGTTGAGTTATTGACGCGGCAAGTTCTGCCGCGCCGCCCAAAGGAGAATGCGATGCGTTTCATGTATATCGTCAAGTCCGCCCACAACGGTCCGCCGCCGAAGCGACTGATGGAGGAGATGGACAAACTGGCCCAGCGGGAAGTCAAAGCGGGCCGCATGATCGATTCCGGCGGCCTGCTACCGATCCAGATGGACGGCGCGCGCGTGCGCCTGACCGCCGGCAAGCTCGATGTGATGGACGGCCCGTTCGCCGAATCCAAGGAGGTCATCGGTGGCTATGCCATCTTCGACTATGCCACCCGCGACGAAGCAATCGCCGGCGCCGTAGAATTCATGGAGCTGCACCAGAAGTACGGCGAGGGCTGGGAAGGCGAATGCGAAATGCGCCAGATGATGACCATGATCCTGCCTGATGGTCATCTCGACCAGACTTGCGAACTCATTCCCGCGGGTCATAATCCGGCGCGTTGAACGACACAGACGCACATCGCGCGATCCTCGCCATCTGGCGCATCGAGCAAGCCCGGCTCATCGCCGTGCTGGCGCGGATGACGCGCGACGTGGGCCTTGCCGAAGATCTGGCGCAGGAGACGCTGGTCACTGCGCTGGAGCGCTGGCCCGCGACGGGCGTGCCCGAAAATCCCCCCGCGTGGCTGATGACCACCGCCAGGAACCGCGCCCTCGATCATCTCCGCCGCAATAAAATGCTCAACCGCAAACACGCGGAAATCGCCCAGGACCTGGAGGCGGAACAATCGGCCAATCGTGATTTTACGCCCGATATCGATGCGGCGATGGATGACGATATCGGCGACGATCTGCTGCGGCTGATCTTCACCGCCTGCCATCCCCTGCTCTCGCGCGAGGCGCGCGCGGCGCTGACCTTGAGAATGATCGGCGGCCTGACGACGGAAGAGATCGCCCGCGCCTTTCTCTCTACGGAAACGACGATCAGCCAGCGCATCGTGCGCGCCAAGCGCACGTTGTCAGAGTCAGGCCTCGCCTATGAAACACCACGCGGACAGGAGCTGGCGCAACGTCTCGCCTCGGTTCTGGAGGTGATCTATCTCATCTTCAACGAAGGCTATGCGGCCACCGTGGGCGAGGACTGGATGCGCCCGCAGCTCTGCGAGGAAGCGCTGCGGCTGGGGCGCATTCTCGCAACCCTGGCGCCGCAAGAGCCTGAAGTGCACGGCCTGATCGGCCTGATGGAACTACATGCCTCGCGCACGGCAGCCCGCACCAATGCGGACGGCGAGCCGGTGCTGCTGCTGGACCAGAACCGCGCCCGCTGGGATCGCCTGCTGATCCAGCGCGGCCTCGCCGCGCTCGAGCGCGCCGAAGCGCTCAATAAAGAGCGTGGCGTCTACACTTTGCAGGCGGCCCTGGTGGCCTGTCATGCCCGCGCGCCAAGCGCCGAGGCGACCGACTGGACGCGGATCGCCGCCCTCTACGCGGAGCTGGCGCTGCTGCTGCCTTCGCCCGTCGTCGAGCTCAACCGAGCTGTCGCGGTGGCCATGGCGCAAGGGCCGCAGGCGGGCCTCGATATCGTCGATCGCCTCGCCGACGAGCCGACGCTGAAGCGCTATCACTTGCTGCCCAGCGTTCGCGGCGACTTTCTCGTCAAGCTCGGCCGGCACGCGGAAGCCCGCGTCGAGTTCGAGCGCGCCGCAGCCCTGGCGACGAACCAGCGTGAGCGCGACCTCATGTTGAAACGGGCGCGGGAAACCGCAGGCCGTTAAGGCGGCCGCCGCCTGCCATCTCAGATATATTCTTTTTAATCAGCTAGTTGTGGATTCAGAGCGATGATTTGACATAAAATAACATATTCGTTATATAACAATTACGTTAGTAATTAGGCAGACGCCATGCAGACCCTCGATAACTCCTTTGCCGCCCTCGCCGATCCCACCCGCCGCGCGATCCTAGCCCGGCTCGCCCTGGGTGAAACCACGGTGATGGAACTCGCCAAGCCATTCGACATGACGCAACCGGCCATCTCGCGGCACCTGAAAGTGCTGGAGAGCGCCGGGCTGATCATCCGCCGGGTGGAAGGCACCAAGCGCCCCTGCCGGCTAGCGCCGGCCGGCATCGCCGAAATCGACCAATGGCTGGCCATGCTGCGCGACGCCATGGCGAAGAACTACGACCGCCTCGACGCGCTTCTGGCCACTATGAAACCTGAAGAAGACAAGCAACCCTGAAAGGACGATCCATGAGCAAGCTGACCTTGAAGACCGAAGGCGATACCCATGTCGTCGTCACCCGCCGCTTTGCGGCGCCCCCGCAGGCCGTTTATCGCACCCATACCGACGCATCGCTCGTCAAGCAATGGATGCTCGGGCCCGAAGGCTGGACGATGCCCGTTTGCATGAGCGAGCCGAAGCCCGGCGGCAAGATCCGCTACGAATGGTCGGACGGCAAGGGCGGCGGCTTCTACCTGACCGGCGAATTCGTCGAACTAACGCCCTATAGCCGCATCGTCCACGTCGAGCGCATGCACCTGCCCGACCCGACGCCGGACAATCATGTCGAGACGACCTTCGAGCCGGACGGCGCCGGCACCTTGATGACCATGCGCATGACCCTGCCTGATGCGGAAACCCGCGCTGCCATGCTGGCGAGCGGCATGGAGCACGGCATGGAAGCAAGCTATGCGCGGCTTGAGAGCCTGATCTAGCAAAGCAGGGAAGCACAAGATGACGCAGACCAACGATGCGCGTATCTCACAGCCGCGACTCATCGAAACCAGGGCGCGGCACACCGCTGTCATTCACCTCACCATTCCGCGTGCGGAAATGATGCATGTGTTCGGGCCCGCGGTTCAGGAACTGGTGGCGGCGCTGACGGCGCAAGGCATGCCACCGACAGGCTCTGCCTTCGCGCATCATCTCAAGATGAGCCCCGATACGTTCGATTTCGAACTCGGCTTCGTGACCCCCTCGCCGGTTATGTCATCAGGCAGAGTCGAACCCGGCCGTTGGCCGGCGCAGAAAGCGGCCCATACAGTCTACTCCGGGCCATATGAGGGCCTTCCTGCCGCCTGGGGCGCATTTCTCGAATGGATGAAGGAGAACGAACGCGCGCCGGCGCCGGACCTCTGGGAACATTACACCGTCGGCCCGCACGCGAGCCAGAACCCGGCCGACTGGCGAACGGAACTGTACCGACCGTTGGCGTGAAGGCCATTCCGGCTTCCAGGCGCGTTCCAACATTCAGTCCTTCATCAGCACATACCGATGCAGCGAGCCGGCCTCGGAATCGAAAAAGCCCCAGGCGGCGGCGAAAAAGGCCAGGTATTTATTGGTGGTCTGAATGCCGACCAGCGCATGCGCCCGGTCCCGGTTCGCCACCAGACGATCGAACCAGGCGCGTAAGGTCGGCCGGTAGTCGTGGATTGAATCATGCGTGAGCCGGAATCCCGCGTGGCGCATCCAATCGAGATGATCGGTATGGAGCGACAGGATCGATCCGGGAAAAACGAGCTGGACGCCGATTGCGGAGGCTGGCAATCGTTCGGTGCCATTCAGCGAAAAGAAATGCAGGACCATCCGCCCGCCCGGCTTCAGCGCGGCATGCAATCGCTTGTAAAGCGGCAGCACATCATCGGGCCGTACATGCTCGAACGCGCCGATCGAATAGAATTTATCGTAGGTCTCGACGCCGTAATCCATGTGGATGAAATCATCGAGCAGTACGTTGAAGCCGAATTTCTCGCGAATGTAACCCAGCTGGTCTTTCGACAACGTGACCCCGGTGAGATGCTCCTTGTCCCCGGTACGGTCATGGATATGACGCATCATCGAGCCCCAGCCGCAACCGAGTTCGAGGATTCTCTCGCCCGCCTTCGGCTCCAGCAGATCGCCAATGTAATTGGCCTTGTTGAGCTGGGCCTGTTCGAGGCTGTCATCGGGCGAAAGGAAATCCGCGCAGGTGTAGAACATGAAGCGGCGATCGAGAAACAGCTCGTAGAAATCATTCGAGACGTCATAGTGATATTCAATGCCTTCCGCGCTCGTACGGCGAAAGATGTCGTCGATGATCCGTCGCCGCTGCGCCGGAAACGGATAATGATCCATGAAGGCCTGCATCGGCCCAGGCCAACTGCGGGTGCAATTGCGCCAGATCGCTTCCGCGTCGATCGGGGTCCGCGACGTGGTGATATAGTTCATGCCGGCAGTGGCCAGGCCGAACCGGACCGTGTCGGACATGAAGTGCCCCAGGCGAACCGGCAGCGAGGCCGCCTGCAAATGCAACTGCGGCCGGCTGTCCGCACCGGCATGGTCCTGCGAATGATTCTGAATGTCTCGGATGTTTTGAACACTGCTCAAGGCTGCGCCCTCCGTTGATGACGGGGTGCGCTTACTTATGTCTGGCAACGGCCTTGTCCGCGGTGGCGAACGGCCGGCCGCCATCACCCAGCGTCCCCGGCAATTACCAATCTGTCATAATGTTGCGACAGGTGGCCGGTTCCGGCAAGTTGCGAATAGTGTGGGGCAGTCCCGCGCGGAAGGCAAGCCTCCCGCGCGATAAGCCTCTGACAAGGCGGCCTATTCCGCCGGATGCGGTTGCGGGTGCAATCCCGGCCCACCCATCTGCAGCCGTTGCGCGGCCGCGCGGCGACGGCGTGTCCAGCCGAACTGGCCACCAAGTTTGTCAAGATAGAGATAGATGATCGGCGTCGTGAACAGGGTCAGCAACTGGCTCACCAGCAGGCCGCCGACCATCGTATAGCCGAGCGGTTGGCGAAGCTCCGAGCCGGTGTCGTTGCCCAGCATCAGCGGCACGGCGCCGAACAGGGCCGCCATCGTCGTCATCATGATCGGCCGGAACCGCATCAGGCAGGCCTTGCGGATCGACTCCACCGGCGACAGCCCCTCGTCACGCTCGGCATGAATGGCGAAGTCGACGATCATGATGCCGTTCTTCTTGACGATGCCGATGAGCAGGATGATGCCGATCATCGCGATGACCGACAGGTCGAAACGGAACAGCATCAGCATCAGCAGCGCCCCGACACCGGCCGACGGCAGGGTCGAGAGAATGGTCAGCGGGTGGATGTAGCTTTCATAGAGCACGCCCAGGATGATGTAGACCGCGATCAGGGCCGCCAGCACCAGATAGGGCTGGCTGGCAAGCGAGGCCTGGAACGCCTGCGCCGTGCCCTGGAAGCTGCCGACGATCGAGGCAGGCATGCCGATCTCCAGGGCGGCATTGTTGACCGCGTCCACCGCTTCGCCCAGCGCCGCGCCGGGCGCCAGGTTGAACGACAGCGTGATCGCCGGGAACTGACCCTGATGGTTGATCGTCAGATAGCTGATGCCGCTCGTATCGAATTTCGCCATGGTCGATAGCGGCACCTGCTGGCCGGTCAGCGGCGATTTCACATAGAGCTTGTTCAGCGTGTCGGGGTCGCCGACCATCTTGGGATCGACCTCGAGGATCACATGATAGGCGTTCAACTGAGTGAAATACTGCGTCACCTGCCGCTGCCCGAAGGCGTCATACAGAATCTGGTCGATCGCCGCCGGCTGAATGCCGAAGCGCGCCGCCTGATCGCGATCGATCTTCACCGTCAGCATCGTGCCGTTGGTCTGCTGGTCGGAGGCGACACCGCGCAACATGGGCAACTCCTGCAGCTTCGCCAGCAGGCGCGGCGCCCATTGATTGAGCTCGTTCAGGTCGGCATCGCGCAACGTATATTGAAACTGCGTGCGTGACAGCCGGCCGCCGATGTTGAGATCCTGCGACGCCTGCGGAAACAGGGCTACGCCTTGCACTTTGGCAAGTTGCGGTCGCAACCGCTCGATGATCTGCGCTGCATTGGCTTTGCGCTGGTCGCGCGGCTTCAGGGACATGAACAACGTGCCCGTGTTGGTACCGCGGGTGCCGCCAACGGAGGCGGCCCAACTCGCAACATCAGGGTCTTTGGCGATCACATCGGTCAGGCCGTGGGCAAGCCGCGCCATTTCGGTCGCCGACGTATCCTGCCCGGCCTCGATGAAACCGACGATGACGCCATTGTCCTGCTGCGGAAAGAACCCTTTCGGCACGATAATATAGAGACCGACTGTGGCCGCCACCGTGGCGAGGAAGACGCAGAATGTCGCGCGCGTATGGCGCAGCACGACATCGAGGCCCGCAGCATAGCGCGCCAATATCCAATCGAAGCCGCGTTCGGTCCACATATAGAGTTTGCCGTGATGGGTCTCCGCATGCGAACGCAGGAAACGCGAACACATCATCGGCGTGAGCGTCAGCGCGACGATGCCGGAGACCAGGATCGTCATGGTGACGACGATGGCGAACTCGCGGAACAGGCGCCCGACGATACCGCCCATCAACAGCAGCGGGATGAACACCGCAACCAGCGAAATGCTGATCGACAGAATGGTGAAACCGATTTCCCCTGCCCCCTTATAGGCGGCGTCCATCGGCGACATGCCTTCCTCAATGTGTCGATGGATATTTTCAAGCATGACGATGGCATCATCGACGACGAAACCGACGGCAATCGACAAGCCCATCAGTGACAGATTGTCGAGGCTGTAGCCCAGCACATACATCAACCCGCATGTACCAAGCAGCGCCAGCGGCACCGTGACCGCCGGGATGATCGTCGCCCACAGGCTGCGCAGGAACAGAAAGATCACCATCACCACCAGGATGGTGGTCAGGATCAGGGTGAACTGCACATCGTGAACCGAAGCCTGGATCGTTTGCGTCCGGTCGACGATCGTCTCGACGTCGACGGTCGGCGGCATCGATGCCTTCACCTGCGGCATCTGCGCCTGCACGCGTGCCACCGTCTCGACCACATTGGCGCCCGGCTGCTTGTAGACATTGAGGAGAATGCCGGGCTTGTTGTTCTGCCATGCAAAGAGCGTGCGGTCTTCCGGCCCATCGACCGCCGTGCCGACGTCCTTGACGCGCACCGGTCCACCGTTGCGGTAAGCGATAATGACATCGTTCCACGGCGCCGCCGTGGCCAGTTGGTCGTTGTCGTAGATGGTGAAATTGCGGGTGGTGCCGTTCAGCGACCCCTTCGGCGCGTTCACCGTGGCATTGGTGATGGTGCCCGCCACATCCTCGAGACTGAGGCCCAGCGCCGCCAGCTTCGCCGGATCGATCTGCACGCGGATGGCTGGCTTCTGCTGGCCGCCGAGCGTCACGAGACCGACGCCGACGATCTGCGAGATCTGCTGCGACAAGACGTTCTCGGCAAAATCGTCGACGACCGTCAGCGGAAGCGCATCGGAATGGGCGGCCAGCACCAGGATGGGCGAGTCGGCCGGGTTGACCTTGCGGATCGTCGGATTGCTCGGCAGGTTCTTCGGCAATTGGCCGCCGGCGGCGGAGATCGCGGTCTGCACATCCTGCGCCGCGCCGTCGATATTGCGATTGAGGTCGAACTGGATCGTGACGCTGGTGGCGCCCAGCGTGCTCGACGAGGTCATCTGCGTCACGCCGGCGATCTGGGCGAACTGCCGTTCCAGGGGCGCCGCAACCGACGAGGCCATCGTCTCGGGACTGGCGCCGGGCAGCGCGGCGGAAATCTGCAATGTCGGAAAATCGATCTGCGGCAGCGGCGCCACCGGCAGGAACGGATAAGCGGCCACGCCGACCAGAAAAATGCCGGCCATGATCAATGACGTCGCGATCGGCCGACTGATGAAAGGAGATGAAAGGTTCATAGCGTGGTCTTCCCCGCGGCCTCCGCCGACTTGTCCGCCGGCGCCGCCGCAGGCTTCGCCGCATCGGACACGCGCACATGGGAGCCCGGCTTCAACCGATACTGGCCGCCGGTCACAACCTGGTCTCCGGCTTTCAGCCCATCGACGACGACCGCGACATTATCGGAATCCTGCCCGATCTTGATGGAACGCATTTCGACGCTGGTGTCCGGCTTCACGACATAGGCGTAAAATCCGGAGGGGCCGCGGTTCACCGCTGCCGACGGGATGGTCAGAACGTTCTTCTGTGTCTTGAGCAGCAGCCGTGCATTGACGAACTGGCCCGGCCAGAGCTTGTTCTTCTCATTGGGGAACGTCGCCTTCAGGCGCATCGTACCGGTGGTCTGGTCGATCTGGTTGTCGATCAGCAGCACCTTGCCGCGATCGAACTCGGTCGCACCGTCGCGCGACAGCGCCGCAACCGTGACAGGGCCCGCGGCCATGGCATCGGCAACCGACTGGCGGTCCTCTTCCGGCAAGGTGAACACGACCGAAATCGGCTGCAACTGCGTCACGACGACGATGCCCGCGGCATCGGTTGCATGGACGATATTGCCGATGTCGACCTGACGGATGCCGGCAACACCGTCGATCGGCGAAACGATGCTGCTATAATCGAGCTGGATCTTGGCGGCATCGATGGCACCGCTGTCCGCGCGGATCGCGGCTTCATACTGCGCCACGAGGGCGGTCTGGGTATCGAGTTGCTGGCGCGTGCTGAAGCTGCTTTTGGCGAGCTGCGTGTAGCGCGCCAGATCGAGCTTCGCGTTGTTGAGCAGCGCCTCGTCCTGCGCCTTCTTCGCGCTGACCTGGTCGAGAGCCGCCTTGTAAGGCCGCGGATCGATCTGCACGAGCAGATCGCCGCGCTTCACCTTCTGGCCTTCGGTGAAGTTTACCGATTGGATCTGGCCATCGACCCGGGTCTTGACGTTGACCGTGTTGAAAGCCTGCACGGTGCCGAGGCCACCAAAATAGACAGGCACATCCGCATTGGCAGCGACCGCCGTATCGACTGGTATCACCGGCACAGCTTCTGCAACCGGCTTGGTCGAGGCGCTCATCTGCGACCAGTATTTGTAACCGGCGGCAGCGCCTGCAAGGATGACAAGCAGAATCAGGCCGCGCGAAACCCAGCCGCCTTTCCGGGTCGATGTCGACGCCGACGCGGGAACCGCCGAGCCATCCCGCTTGTCACTCTTCCTCTTCGTATCGACGAAAGACTGCGCGCCCTCGTGTGCGAGGACGCCGCCGTTGACCATCATGAGGTCGAGATCGGGATCGGACAGAAGATCTTGTTTCTGCGGATCGCGGGATAATGCCATGAGTGTGGTGCCTTTTTTATCTTGGAGACCATCGTTACCTTCGGGTCCCGGCTTCAAATTCTTGCTGCAGCAATGCGGTCCGGCAAACAGGACTCTGGAAAAGCTGCGGACTCAAACCCCGCTTCAAGAATCTGCAGAAGATCGGATGCATTGATGCCGGCCCTGGTTCACCGCGGCGAGTGCGCCGCAACAGAGCTCAATTAAGGCTGATGTCACCTGTCGGAATCATGGCCTCAACCTTACGAAATGGACATGTTTGATCAACAATTCGAGAGCATTTATAGGCTTTAAGAAAAATCAGGTCTTTCCAGTAACTTACTGAAATACCTATCGTCTGGCGATCATCCGGATTCGCAGCCCGTAATCGGCCGTGAATTTCAAAATGCCGCTCCGCACGCCATGATCCTGCTGTCCGATCAGGCAGGGCAACGGAATCAGGCAGGCCGTAGGCGGATGCCTCGCCAATTGGCGGCAGGTGGAGCTCTTGTTATACGAGCGGTGGCCGATACACCGGACGCGCAATCTCTACCGCAGGCTGGCAGCGGCGGAGGTTCACCCGGCGGTGGCGCGCGTGCCCGCTCCAACGCCGGTTGGAACGGGACAAGCGCCTCCCTCGGTACGATCTGGATGCCAAGCAAGGGGGTATTTATGCGCGGTCTCGTCTCTTCACTTCATCTTGCCCTGGCGATCACAGGTGCGACCGCCCTGCTGCCGGCTTCATCCATCGTTGCACAGGCGCAGGGCGCGTCTTGCGGCCAGCTATGGCATCAGCGCAACGCCATCTACGCCCGGGCCGGCTATTGCTTCCAGACCGCACGCGCCCGCGCCACCTTCGGTGAAAACTGCTTCCCGCCCTATGGCCGCCTGACGCCCAACCAGCAGGCCAGAGTGAATGCGCTGCAATATCAAGAAGACATGCGCGGTTGCCCACGCTGAACATCAAGCATCGGAGTCTGCGGGGGAAACATGGCGAAGGCGCACAACACCAAACTCATCAGCCACATCGACTGCGCCGGCGGCGGCCAGGTCTGGGTCGACGGCAATCGCCTCTACGTGGCGCATATGAAGGCGCCGTCGGGCACAAGCATCTATGACATCACCGATCCCAGAACACCGCGTCTTCTCTCGAAACTCGAATTGCCGGAGGGATGGCATTCCCACAAGGTGCGGGCGCGCGGCGATGTGATGATCGTCAATCACGAAGAGAACGGGCAAAGCGCCGTCAACAATTTCAGCGGTGGTCTCACGATCTACAATGTCGCCGATCCGACGGCCCCGCGCCAGATTGCCAAATGGGAAACCGGCGGCAAGGGCGTCCATCGTTACGATTTCGACGGACGCTACGCCTATGTGTCGGCGACGATGGACGGCTATGTCGGCTATATCGTCGTCATCCTCGATCTCGCCGATCCATCACGACCCAGCGAAGTGTCGCGCTGGTGGATACCCGGTCAATGGAAAGCGGGCAACGAGCCCTACCCTTGGGACGATTTCGTCGAACCGAAATGCCATCACCCCTTGCGCCACGGCGATCGTCTCTATGTGAGCTACTGGCATCACGGTCTCTATATTCTCGACATCTCCGATCTCAGCAAACCGACGATGGTCGGGCATCATCGCCGCAGCCCGGCCTTCCCGCATCCCACGCACACGTGTCTGGTGATGCCGGAGAAGTTGAAAGGCCGGAAGGTGATGATCGTCTCCGATGAGGATGTGGCGAAGCTGCGCCCGGCGGCGCCCGCCTTCGCCTGGGTCTATGACATCAGCGAGGAAAGCCTGCCGACGCCGATTGCCACCATCAACGTGGCCGGCCTCGACACTGATGGTTCGGCAAAGCCCGCGATGACCGGCTGTCATCAACCCTCCGAGCGTTTCACCGGCACCATCATTCCCTTCGCATGGTTCGCGCAGGGCTTGCGCATCTTCGATGTCGCCGATCCGTTCGCGCCGAAGGAAGTCGGCTACTACATGCCCGATCCGCCGCAGGGGCAGACGCGCGCCTCATCCAACGACGTGACGATGGACGATCGCGGCCTCGTCTATCTCGTCGACCGCATCCGCGGCGTCGACGTGATCGAGATGCAGATCTGAAAGATAAACGGCGCGGGCAGCCGCTTAAGCAGCAGACCTCGATATTGCAACCGCGAAGGCCCCGCCCGCTACCTTTCGTCGCATATATTTCCCTGATCTACCAAGTGGTTCACGCATTGTCACCGCCTCTCACGTATCCGTGAAGGGGGGTGTATTTTGCAATGCAGCACTTATCTCTCGTCCGTGGCGCTGCAACAGGCCCCACATGGAGACGAAGGAATGTTCCTGAGGAAGTTCCCGTGATCGTCTCCAGTGCAAGAACAGAATACAGGACTTAGGAGTACTACCATGATCAAGACAGGCACCCTCATCGCCAGTGCATTGATCGCCGTCGCGACCTTTTCGGCGCCGTCGTTTGCGCAGTCCCTCTCGCAATACGATATCGCCCAGCAGCGCGCGAATGACATTCGCCAGCTGACGACCGATAGCGGTTCGAACACGATCAACCGTCCGCTCGATCGCGCCCCGAAGGGCTACGTCGCTGGCCCGAGCCAGAGAGACCGTCAGTTGCAGGGTCTTTACGACGAGCATGACGTCACGCTCGACTAATCCACGGACCAACGTTCGCCATCAGTCGAATTCTAAAATCGCCGCGCACCCCAGGGTGCGCGGCTTAATTTTTGTTTGATTCGCTTAGCGCATTTTCAAGCGAAGTGGATGCCGGTTCGCGTGAAGAAAATGCGCTCTTTCAATAAACAAGATGCGTCTTTCCGATTCCAAGGAATCGGAAAACGCTATAGCGAGTGCGCAAGTTTCGCCACTCTATGAAGGACTTCCTGCTCAGCATGAGTCTTAAGCGACGACGCGATTCTTTAATTGACGCATGCCATTGTTACATTGGCGCGGCATGACGTTGGCAACGCCCGCATAGCTGCACGCTGGTCTGCGCATTGCCGGTTAACGGCTCGATCGATATCGCATGCGTCATCGGCAATTTTGCGAGCACAAGCAGTGAGCTGCGTCGATTTCTCAATCCGTCACGAAAATGTTTTCCGCGACAATGGCGAAATTGTGCAACGCAATAAAGTCCGTCTGATTTCAATGCGAAGCGCGATCATGCTACCTTTTGACGCATTTATCTAATTGATTACAATAGAAGTTCACAGTCCCTCACCGGTTGTAACGTGTCCGTGAGAGGGCCTATCTTTTCCCACCAAATGGGCTATGTGCAGCGCGTGATGCTGCAGTGCATCATGGAGGAACGGGAGAGACACTCTCCGGTCGTTCCCCGCGAACAAGCATTCAGGAGACTATCATGATCAAGACAGGCACCCTCGTTGCCAGCGCGTTGATCGCAGTTGTGTCGCTTTCCGGCGTGGCGTCTGCCCAGTCGCTTTCCCGTTACGACCGTCAACAGCAGCGCGCGGACGACATCAAGCAAATGACGACCGACAGCGGTTTGAACACGCTCGACCATCCGCTCGATCAAGCCCCGTGGGGCGTCGATGCCGGCCCGACGCGTTTGGATCGTCAGTTCCAGGGCCTCTATCGCCAGAACGAAAAGGCTCGCAAATAAGCGGTCCAAATAAGTTGTCATCACACAGCTTTTAAAACGCCGCGCGTCTCCGGACGCGCGGCCTATTTGTTCTTTTTATATGCGGATGATTTTACTCAACGTCCGACAACGTTTGAAAAATATCTAAAACGAAGTCATCACAACCTCGCTCATCGCTGCATGGCTGCCCGAGCAAATACACATTGCCGGCGGCCGAATATCGCTGCGAAACGATGCTCCGCTTTCAGCCATAGACGCTCTGCTTTCAATGCGAAGCAACCGGCCGTGCCAGCATTCGGATGCATATTCTTTAAATTTTACAGTTGCTTCACTCGGCGACTAATCCGCGGATGCGCCATTTAAATTCCTGAATCAGAGCCTACCTCGCAGGCGCTGGCGCGCAACGCGCCAGAGGGGGACCAAAGAATCTGTCCAACGGAATTTTCTTTGATCGTCACCATGCAACGTCAAGTAGGAGTCTCATCATGATCAAGACAGGCATGCTTATCGCTGCTGCGCTGATCGCAGTGGTTTCGATTTCCGCGCCGTCGCTTGCGCAGAGCCGTTCGCCATATGATGCTGAGCTGCAACGCTTGAACGACATTCGCCAGCAGACCACTGATGCCGGAACCAACACGATCAACAATCCGCTCGACCGGCCGCGGATGAGCTTCGATTACGGCCCGAGTCTCAGAGACCGCCAGTTTCAGGGCCTCTATCGCCAGCGCGATGACAACGCCAACTACGTCATCATGGAAGAAGACGAATAATAATTTGCCGTGAGCTTATGCATGGATAGGCCGTGCGCCCCAGGGCGTACGGCCTATTCATATACAATCGATATTATATACGGCCGTCGGCCTTCCCACCGTGAAATAGTTACAGCCGCTTGCACCGCATGGCTGCGTTCCAAGATCAACATCACCACAGAGCTTTAATTTTGCAGCGCGGTGAATATCTCATGGTCCTGGCGCTGCAACGGCGCCACGTGAGTCGAGAGAAGATTTTTCTCAGATCGTCCCCACGAACCAAGAAGTATACGCATTAGGAGAATTACAATGATCAAGACAGGCACTCTTATCGCCAGTGCGTTGATCGCAGTCGCTTCGTTTTCTGCCCCGTCTTTCGCGCAGAGCCGCTCGCAGTATGATATCCAACTGCAGCGCTTGAACGACATTCGCCAGCAGACCACGGACGCCGGCTTGAACAATTATAACCGTCCGCTCGACCATGCCCCGGTCAGCGCCCGGTACGATTCGAACCGTGGGTACTTCGGCGTCTATCAGCAACGCGCCAACTAAGCGTCCCGACAAGAGCCTTTCAATACCCGCCGCGCGCCCCAGGGCGCGCGGCCTAATTTTGTGCAGGCGATTCCAATGCCTGGAATTGAAGCAGGATGCGATCAGGAGATGATCAAGACCAGCACACGCGTGGCCGGTGCGTTGCGCAATCGCTATGCTTTCCACGCCGTCTTTCGGCCAGTCGCTTTCGCCATACGATATTGAACAACAGCGCCTCAACGACATCCGCCAGCGGACCACCGACTCCGGGCTGAACACCATCAACCATCCGCTTGACCGGCGCCGCCTCGTTTATGTGGTTGATTTTGTCTGACAGCGCGCCAGTTTAGGAGACATTCGACACTCTCCCGCTGAATGGGCAATGGCTGCAATCTCTCCTTCGATCGTCTGGCTGCGCAACGATCTGCGCCTTACCGACAACCCCGCCGTGCAAGCGGCGATCGTCCCGGGCACCCCGCCTCTCTTCGTCTATATTGTCGACGACAGCGACAAAGGCCGCGCACAAGGCCGGCCACAAGGCAGCGCCAGCCTTTGGTGGCTGCATCATTCGCTGGCCGCATTGGCGGCCGATCTCAAAAGCCGCGGCAGCCGCCTAGATATTCTGCGCGGCGATCCAGCAGACCTTATCCCGGCTCTCGCGGCAGCCTTTGACGCGAAGCATGTGGCATGGACGCGCCGCTACGATGCAGCCGGCATCGACATCGACAGCAGGATCAAGAGTACACTGACCGCCGCCGGCATTGCCGCCGAAAGCTTCAACGGCCAGTTGCTGCGCGAGCCGTGGACCGTCAAGACAAAGACCGGCGGCCCCTTTCGTGTCTTCACGCCGTTCTGGCGCGCCTGCCAGGCGCTCCCTCCGCCGGCCGAGCCCCTGCGCGCTCCGCGCCGGCTCACTGCGGTTCCCTGGAACAGGAATGCGCCGACCCGTGTCAGCATCCAGGAGCTTGGCCTTCTGCCGACGAAGCCAGACTGGACTGCAGGCCTACGCGAGGCATGGACGCCAGGCGAAGCAGGCGCAAGACAGCGGCTTGTCGACTTCCTCGATAATGCGCTCCTGCGCTACGAGAACGAGCGCGATCTCCCCAGCCGTCCGTCGACGTCACGCCTGTCACCCCATCTCACCTTCGGCGAAATCTCGCCGCGCCAGATCTGGCATGCGGCACAGCATACTGCGGCGAAGTCGGCGGCAGCGGCGCAGAATGTCGACAAGTTTCTCTCGGAAATCGGCTGGCGCGAATTCTCCTATCACCTGCTCTTTCACAATCCGGATCTCGCGCGAAAAAACTTGCAGGCACGCTTCGATGATTTTCCCTGGCGTACCAGGGCCTCCAAAGACCTGCGTGCCTGGCAGCAAGGCATGACCGGCTACCCGATCGTCGATGCCGGCCTGCGCGAACTCCGGCAGACCGGGATCATGCACAACCGCGTGCGCATGATCGCAGCGTCATTCCTGATCAAGCACCTGCTGATCGACTGGCGCGAGGGCGAGCGCTGGTTCTGGGATACGCTGGTCGACGCCGATCCTGCCAATAATGCGGCGAGCTGGCAGTGGGTGGCGGGCTCGGGCGCCGATGCCGCGCCCTTCTTCCGCATCTTCAATCCGATCCTGCAGGGCGAAAAGTTCGATCCCGATGGCGACTACGTCCGCCGCTTCGTGCCGGAACTGGCGGACTGTCCGTCAGCCTTCATCCACAAGCCGTGGCTTGCACAGAAGGCGGAGCTGCAGAAGGCGGGCATCAGACTGGGCGAGACCTATCCCACCCCCATCGTCGATCATGCGGAGGCGCGCGAGCGCGCCCTCGCCGCGTTGAAACAGCTCAAGGATTGATCTCAGAACCGCCTGCGTTTGTGGTCCGTCGGCTTGCGCTTGCCTTCGAACGGATTGCTGCTGGTGCGCTTCGAAATGCGGATCGGCACGCCTGGGAACTCGAACGTCTCGCGCAGTCCGTTGATGAGAAAGCGCTCGTAGCTGGTCGGCAGGTGATCGAGCTGATTGCCGAAGAGAACGAAGTAAGGCGGCCGCGCCTTCGGCTGCGTCATGTAGCGGATCTTGATGCGCCGGCCGGAGACGGCAGGCGGCGGCGTGCGCTCGATGGCGCCTTCGAGCCAGCGGTTGAGCCGGCCGGTGGAGAGCCGCTTGTTCCACAATTCATGCACGCGCAGGATCGCCGCCATCAGCTTGTCGATGCCTGAGCCTTCGAGGCCGGACACGGGAATGACGGCCATGCCGCGCAATTGCGGCAGCAGGTGGTCGGCCTTCTCGCGCAGCTCTTTCAGAAGTTTCTGCGGGTCTTCGATGAGGTCCCATTTGTTGAGGCCAATGACCAGCGCCCTGCCCTCGCGCTCGACGAGGTCGGCGATGGTCAGGTCCTGCTTCTCGAAGGGAATGGTCGCATCGAGCAGCAGCACGACGACCTCGGCGAATTTTACCGCGCGGATCGCGTCGCCGGCGGCCAGTTTTTCCAGCTTGTCCTGAATGGTGGCGCGGCGGCGCAGGCCGGCCGTGTCGAACAGCTTCATCTTGCGCTCGCCTCCTCTGGGCGGCGTCCAGACGAAATCGACCGAAATCGAATCCCGCGTGATCCCGGCCTCAGGTCCGGTCAGCAGCCGGTCCTCGCCGAGGATGCGGTTGATCAGCGTCGACTTGCCGGCATTGGGGCGCCCGACAACGGCGATGCGCAAAGGCTTTGTCGGATCGAGCTCGCTGCCGTCCTCTTCGTCGCCAAGCACCAGCGGCGCACTGTCATCGTCGTCAGCCTCATCGGACAGCGCCGTCTGCTCCGGCAGCGCTTCGCGCACGGCGGCATAGAGCTCGCTGAAACCGTCGCCATGTTCGGCCGACAGCGCGATCGGCTCGCCCAGGCCCAGATCGAACGCCTCATAGGCGCCCGCTATGCCCACCTTGCCTTCTGCCTTGTTGGCGAGAACGATGATCGGCTTGCCGGAGCGGCGCACCAGATCACCGAAATGACGATCGGTCGGCGTCAGGCCGGTGCGCGCGTCGATGACGAAGAAGATTGCGTCCGCACCTTCGATCGCGGCTTCCGTCTGGGCGCGCATGCGGCCCGTCAACGAATCGGGATCGCTCTGTTCGAGACCGGCGGTATCGACGATGGAGAATTCCAGATCGCCGAGCTGCGCATCGCCCTCGCGACGATCGCGCGTGACGCCGGGCCGGTCGTCGACCAGCGCCAGCTTCTTGCCGACAAGGCGGTTGAACAGGGTCGACTTGCCGACATTCGGCCTGCCGATGATGGCGATCGTGAAATGCATAATGTCCAATCTCGACAGCCGGACAAAAGTCGGGTGCCTAAAGTACTCTATCCATGGCTGCAAACCACCCAGAAGCCCTCATCCGAGGAGCGCCTGAAAGGCGCGTCTCGAAGGACGGGGGCGTCAGGCCGCAGCCGATAGGACCGCTCCTCAAGACTTCCACACACGCCCCGTCCTTCGAGACGCAACGCAAGCGTTGCTCCTCAGGATGAGGGCTTCTGCGAGCGTCTTGCCACTTGCAGTCAGCCGTTCCGCCCATTTAGCCCGCCGTGCCGCCGGAAGCGACGAGGCCGAGCAAAGTGGTGGCGCGATCGCGCAGCGATTGCGGCGCCTGCGGATCGGCGACGATCATGTCGAGCCAGCGGCCGGCAGCCTGCATGTCGTTGGCCTTCAGCGCGGCAAGACCCAGCAGTTCGCGGGCGGAATGACGGAACGGACTGGTCGGCGCCGCCAGCGGCTCGATCCGTTGCTTGATTTCGGCCTGATCGGCGTCATCGACCCGCAGATAGGCTGCCCGCAGACGCGCCACCGATTGCAACACAGGGTCGACTGCGGCGTCGGAGGCCAGCGCATCGTAAACCTGCACGGCGTCCTTCGGCTCGCGATTGGCTATCTCGGCCGCGCCGCGAAAGCGCGCCAGAACCTGGTAGCCGGCAGGACCGGTCTTGGCGATGTCGAGAAAGGCAGCCTCTGCTTCTTTGCCCTTGCCGTCGCGCGCAAGCTGCAGCGCGGCCTGGAATTGCGCGCCGGCGGCCTGCTCCGCCTTCAGCTTCTGCGATTCCCACAGCCGCCAGCCGGCGGTCGCGATGACGACGAGCAAGGCGACGCCGATAATCCAGTTCTGGTATTTCAGCCAGAACTTGGCGGCCTGGTCCCGGCGGTATTCCTCGTCTACCTCGCGAATAAAATCCGACATCTGCTTTCCGGAAAAGGTTTGCCTGCGGCTCGCAGGCGATCAGCGACAGCGGTTAGCACGGACCGGCGGCGATTGCGAGAGTTTGCAGATTGCGCGGGCCTTCCGTGCCAGCACGGCGGAGGGCGTGAAAAGCCTTGGACCGTTGGAGGATCAGCCGAAATCAATAAATTCTAATATAATTCAATAGTTTATAAAGAAAACATGACTCTGGATTGCAGAAGCAGTTCAGGTATACGGCCGCGCTTGATGACCGGAGGAAAAATAAGGAATACGTTCAACTTACAAGGACAAAAAGAATCGCATTGCGGCGTTTGCCTTCCGCAATGTGCAGGGAGGCAGACCAAACGCCGCAATGGAAGACAGCACCACCAGACTTCAGGACAGCACCCAGACCAACGTTCCCGACAATGCCCAGGTTCAGCCGGCCCAGGTTCAGCCGGCCGCCACCGGCACGGCCGTGCATGTACCGTCAAACGTACCCTGGCGCGTGCAGATCCCGATCTATTTCGCCGGCTTCTTTTCCAACAGCCTGACGGACGTGAGCTCCATCGTGTTGCCGATCTGGCTCGCCACGCACGATGCCTCGGCGGCCATGATCGGCGTCGTCATCGGCGCGCGGCATATCCTGCCGTTCTTCTTCGCCATCCACGGCGGCGCGCTGATGGATCGCTACGGCGCCAAGAAGCTGATGCTCGCCTGCTGCATGCTCAGCGTCGTCACCCTGCCCCTGATCCCCTTCGTCGGCTGGCTGCCCGGCGTCTTTGTCCTGCAGATGATCAACGGCTATGGCGCAGCCATCGGCTGGCTCGGCTCGCAAACCCTGTTCGGCCAGAACATGCACGGCAGCCACGTCATGGCCGGACGCTTTGCCTTCGTCCTGCGCATGGGCGGCTTCGTCGGCCCGCCGCTGGCGGGCCTCGCCTGGGATCACACCGGCGTCTTCGGCGGTTTCGCCTTTCTGACCGTCTGGGCCATGGGCACGGTGGTCTGCGCCTTGCTCGTGCCGGCGCCGGACGAAAGCGTAAGCCCTGATTCAGGCAAGAAGTTCAAGGCGAGCGACATGATCCCGCGGGTGAGCGACTACAGGGACGCGCTGCGGCTCGCCGCCGTTCCCGGCATGTCGATCGTGCTGATGATCACGGTGATCCGCATCGGCGCCTCGAGCGTGCAGGATTCCTTCTATCCGCTGTATCTTTCGACAATCGGCTTCTCGGCTACCCAGATCGGCATTCTGGTGACGATTTCCTCCGCCATCGCCGCCGGCGGCGCGCTGCTGGTCGGGCCGATCGTCCGCTACGTCCCCGCCATCTGGACTTTGATCCTGTCGACCGCTTTTTCGATCATTTTCGTCTCCGTCACGCCGCTGCTGACGGCATTTCCCATGCTCGCCCTCACCGCCTCCCTGCGCGGCCTCGGCATGGGTCTGAGCCAGCCGCTGATGCTGTCCATGCTGATCGAGGCCTCCGGCCGCGGCTCCCAGGGCATGGGCGCGGCCTTGCGCACCACGGCCAACCGGGCGGCAGCAGCCTTGACGCCGACCGGCATGGGGGTTGCCGCCGCCTATGCCGGCCTCGCCTCCAGTTTTTTTGTCGTCGGCGGGGTCATGATGGCGGCAATCATCGTTATCTCCCTGCACATCAGACGCCGACCAGGCATCACTTATTAGTCATATGACGGAGTGGTGAAAGCAAAGATGCCGGGAATCCCCTCTGCCGCCCTGCTGTAATCGTGTTTGAGTGCTATATAGCAATCTGGCAGTCCGGCCGTTCGGCCCCCGGGAGAGTGAATATGGCCTCGCAGCCCGAGTGGAAAATTCCCTCAAGCCTGCAACCAAAAGCGCATGATTACGTGTTCGATCTCGAACAGACGCTACTGTCCGTTGCCGCCCTGACGGCGCGCATCCCCGAGGAAGCCTTTACCGCCGAGACGCTGGGCACGGTCCGCGCCGGCAATGCCGTGCTGATCAATGACCGCGGCCTGTTCCTGACCATCGGCTACCTCATCACCGAAGCCGAAGAAGTCTGGCTGCGCTCGAACGACGGCCGCACCTTCGCCGGGACCGTCATCGGCTACGATCAGGAAAGCGGTTTCGGCCTGGTGCAGGCGCTGGCCCGCCTCGACCTGCCGCATCTCGCGCTCGGCAATTCCGCCGCCGCCCGCAGCGGCGACCCGGTCATCGTCGCCGGCGCCGGCGGCCGCGAACGCTCGATCTCGGCGCGCATCGTCGCCAAGCAGGAATTCGCCGGCTATTGGGAATATGTCCTCGATGAAGCGATCTACACCGCGCCCGCGCATCCCAACTGGGGCGGCACGGCGCTGATCGGCGAGAACGGCGAACTGCTCGGCATCGGCTCGCTGCATCTCGAACAGGGCGCCGACAAGAACGAGAAAGGCCACCTCAACATGATCGTCCCGATCGATCTGTTGAAGCCGATCCTCGACGATCTCGTCCGCTTCGGCCGCCGCAACACGCCGCCACGGCCCTGGCTCGGTCTTTATGCCGCCGAGATCGAGGACAAGGTCGTCGTCGTCGGCCGCGGCCAGCGCAGCCCGGCGCGCCGGGCCGAATTGAAAAACGGCGACATCATCCTCGCGATCGGCGGCAAGCCGATCAAATCCCTCGCCGACCTGTACCGGACGATCTACGCCCAGGGCGACGCCGGCTGCGACATCGCCATGACCCTGCACCGCGACGGCGTCACCTTCGATGTCAACGTCACATCAGGCGACCGTACGCGCCTGTTCAAGGCGCCGAAGCTGCATTAGCGCTGCATCGGAAAGCGCTATGGCACAGGCACAATGGTAGCGATCACAGGTTGCCGCCGCTTCGTGCGCCCGATAATGTGCGCTCACACACAAAACAATGGATCCGGGACGAACGCCTATGACTCAATTCTTCGGCACGAACGCCTTCAAGTTCGGCCTGTTCGGCATCAACTGCAGCGGCGGCATGGCGATGAGCGTCGCGGAAGATCGCTGGAAGGCGGACTGGCAGGAAATCACCGAAGTCGCCAGGCTTTCCGACGAGGCCGGCATCGAGTTCATCCTGCCGATCGCCCGCTGGCGGGGACTCGGCGGCGACAGCGATATGTGGGGCCGCTCGTTCGAAACATTCACCCAGGCGGCGGCGCTCGGCTCGATGACGAAGAAGACCGGCATTTTCGTCACCGCCCATGTGCCCGTGTTCACGCCGGTCTTCGTCGCCAAGGCGATCTCGACGCTTGATCACATCACCAACGGACGGGTCGGCCTCAACATCGTCTGCGGCTGGAATGCCGATGAATTCCGCATGCACGGCGTCGCCATCGACGGCGAGCACCGCTACGATCAGGGCCTCGAATGGGCGAGCGTCGTCGAGAGAATCCTCAAAGGCGAGCCGGAGTTCGATTTCAAGGGTCAGTACTATGACCTGCTGGGGCTGACCACCGATCCGCTGCCGGTGCAGAAACCCCGCCCGCCGATCATGTCGGCCGGCTCATCCGCCGGCGGCCAGGCCTTCGCCGCGAAGATCGCCGATATCCTGTTCACCACCTTCAGCAGCCTCGATCAGATCACCGCCTCGATGCAATCGCTGAAAGCGCAGGCGGCGGCCCATGGACGGACGCCGGAAATCTATGGCCAGACCTTCTTCGTCTGCCGTCCGACCCGCAAGGAGGCGGAAGACTATTACTATCATTTCGCCGAGGAGAAGGCTGATCTCGGCGCCCTCAACTATCTGAAGCGGCAGAAGACAGCGACCATTTCCAAGCGCACGCTGGCCGGCGAGACCGAAGCCGACCGCACCATCATGCAGCGCATGACCGAGCCCGACCGCCTGGGCGTCGGCCGCATGGAACACTCGACCGGCAAAAGATACTCCGGCATGTTCCCCGGCATCTATCCGATCGTCGGCACGCCCGATGACGTGGTTGCCGAACTGGTCCGCATCCAGCAGATCGGCATCGCCGGCGCGACGGCAGTTTTCATGAATTATCTCAAAGAATTGCCATATTTTGTTCAGGAAGTGCTGCCGCGCCTGGAACGGCTCGGCCTGCGCCAGAAAGTGCGGGAAACCACGGCCTGATAGCTGCGTGCGCGGCCGCACATCCGGCCGCGCACATAGGGAGCATAAGAGCCCTCATGAGGCCGGCATCGACCGGCAAGAGGAGGCTCACATGGTCCGTATTTCTTCCAACACCGACGACACCACCCCGCTGATGAAGCGTACCGTCCGCTCGCTGTGCGTCGCGATCGCGTCGCTCGTCATCGCCGCCGGCTTCGTCATGCTGCAAGGCCAGGACGTCAGCGCCGAAAGCCGCCATGACGTTGCCGCCAACATGACCCTGCGTCTCGCCAAAACCGATATCGCAATGGCGGACACCCAAATGAACGATGCTGCGCCCGTGCTCGTCATCACCGGCAAGCCCGCCGCCCAGGAGCGCAAACAGATCCGCGTCATCCCGCTGTTCAACGTCCCCGCCGACCAGGCGCAGACGCTGGAACGCCGGTAAGGACTGTTCACGGCCGGAAGACGCGGCCGTGAAGATACCGTCGGCCCGGTCCCATATCTTGAACTCGCGCGGCGTGTAAGTGTGCGGATAAACAGGCTATCCGCATAGACGTCATTCCTGGCCACCACGTCCGCCAGCGCCCGCGATTGCGGCGTCAGTGAAACGCCGTCCCCACCCGAAATGAACATCGGCGGAAAGGCCGGCGGCGTGCCTCGTGATCGAGGCCCTTGTCCCGCGTTGCGACATTGCCGGAGCCGCTGGATGAAGCGCGCCAGTCCAAAATACTGTACGCAGTTATCTAAGCTCGTCCTGCGAGCGGACGGCGATGTGTTAACCATGAGGGACAGTATCGATGAACGTCGGAATTTACCGTTGTCTTGCGATCGCCTTTGCTGCTTTCGGCCTGATGTTCTCTTCGGCGTCCGCCATGGCCAGAGCCATGACCATGAGCGGCACCGTCACTTATCGTGAGCGTATCGCACTCCCCCCTTCGGCGGTCGTCGAGGTTAAAATTCTTGATGTCTCCCTGGCCGATGCACCTTCGACAACCATCGCCAGCACGACGATGAGGATCCGCCGTCAGGTTCCCATCCGCTATCGGCTTCGCTTCGACAGTTCGAATATCCGGCCCGGCCACAGGTACGCTTTGCGCGCCCAGATCACAGTTGCCGGCCAACTCTGGTTCACGTCCACGACACACCAGCCGGTTCTGTCCGGCGGCGCGGACAATACGGATATCGTCGTCCAGCGCGTCAGCGAAAACCCGCGCGCCGATGCTGCGACAACCGCGCGTCCTGTCGGCCGGTGGCTCGCCGAAAACATTCGCGGCGGTGGCGTCATCGATCGTCTGCAAACCGTTCTTGAGATCGCGGCAGACGGCGCCATCTCCGGCACCGGAGGATGCAACCGGATGACCGGCAAGGCCTCCATCGAAGGCGACAAGATCACCTTCGGACGGATCGCGAGCACCATGATGGCATGCACACCTGCAGCGATGAATCAGGAACAGAAATTCTTTGCGGCCCTCGCCGAGGTGCGGACGTGGCGCATCGATCCGACGCGGCGGAAGCTCGCCCTCCTCGGCGCCGACGGACAGCCACTCGTGGTTCTTGCAAAGATGTAGATCGATCGTTCAGGCTGTTGCACCGATCACATCTTGAGAAGCGCGGCCACCTTATCGACGATCGGCTTTGGCATGCGCAGGGTATCGCGCGCGATGACATCCATCGCTTCGCCGGTCGCCGGATCGATCATCAGGTTACGCTTTTCCGCCATTGCCAGAAATCCCTTATCTGTCACCATTTTCTGAAATGCGGCGCGCAGCAGCGCCAGACGTTCCGACGGAACGCCGGGCGGCGCGATGATCGAGCGGCCGATCTCGGCCGTGCTCGCCAGCGCGCTCATGACCTGCCGGCCCTCATCGTCGAGCGTCAGTTCAACGATCGTCGGCACGTCCGGCAGCAGCGCATGGCGCTTCAGCGCCGCCTGATAAAGGATCGGCGCTTCGTGCCTGGTGATCCATGTTGGATGCGACACCATGAATCCCGCGAGGCCGCCGGCGCCCGCCACCTCCACCTCGCCACGTTCCACGGCCAGCAATATGTCGGCAATGCCCTGATACCCGCGCACCATTTTGAACCTGGCGCCGGCATAGGTGGCGAGCGCGATCGGTAACAGAACCGCAGGCGATGAGCCGCCGGTGAGGCCGACTGTCAGTTCACGCCTGCGCGCATCCTCGAAGGATTTGATCGGCGCGCCGGCCTTGCCGATGCCCACATCGATATTGGTGGTGAGCCGCCCGATATAGTGGAAACGCGTCACGTCAAAGCCGGTGGCGCTGCCGGTGACCGTATCGAGCGCCAGCGACTGAACGAGGCTGCCAAGCGCGGTGCCGTCTCGTGGCGCCACGTCCTGCATGTATTTGGCGGCGACGGAACTCCCGGCGCCCGGCATGTTCTGCGGCACGATCGTCGGATTGCCGGGAATGAACTGGCCGAGAAATTCGGCGGCGACGCGGCCATAAAGATCATAGCCGCCGCCAGGACCATAGCCGATGATCATGCGGATCGTTTTACCGCGATAGAAATCATCGCTTGATTGCGCCTGCGCACTGAAGCCCGCCGCGAAACAAGACAGAACCGTACACAGCCAGGCCACATTGCGGCCGCCGAAAAAGAAGCTCATGCAAACAACCTCTATTTGGTATTGTTGACGATGTTGCGCAGGCGGTTCTGCACCGATTGAGGCACTGAATACATGTCGGCCAGCAGTTTCTGCATGGTGGCGCCATCGGTGGGCTCGGGATCTTCCGTCGTCATCTTGCGGAAGTCGGCGCGAAGCTCAGGATCGGCAAGCGCCGCCATGAACGCCTTGCGCAAGTCCGCGGTCCGTTCCGGCGGCAGGTTGGGCGGCGCCAGATAGGGCCGGCTGATCGCCAGCGGCGTCGCCACCACGCGCATCAACTGCTTGTCCGCTTCGGTCTTCGCGAGATCGAGCGCCAGCGGCACGTCCGGCAGGCGCGGATGCTTTTGGAGGCCGATCTGCACCAGCAGGTGGACCATCTTCTTCGGCAGCCATTCCGGCTTCGACGCATTCATGCTCGACCAGCCGAAGGCGCAGCGCCCGTCGACCTCGCCGCGCTCGATCGCAAGAATGGTCTCCTGCGTGCCGGGATAGCCCGAGATCACCTTCAGCTTGGTGCCAAGCACATCGTTGAGCACCATCGGCTCTATGTCGGTCGAGGATCCCGCGCCGGTGCCGCCTAGGGTGGTGACGCGCTCACGCGCGGCCTCCACCGTTTTCACTGGCGACTTGTTCCACGTGGCACAGAAACTGACATCTTTTTCCAGCGCGCCGACAGCGGTGAAGTCAGTCGTCTTGTAGGACACTTGCCGCGTCGTGATCATCTGGTCGAGCAGCGGCCCTGTCGAGAAGGCGCCGATCTGCGTGCCGTCGCGCGGCGCAACGGTGGCCAGATATTCGAGCACGCGAATGCCGCCAGCGCCTGGCATGTCCTGCACGGGCACCGCCGGATTGCCGGGGAGATATTTGCCGAGAAAACGCGACACCAGGCGCGCGCCAAGATCGATGCCGCCGCCGGCGCTGCCGGCCACGAAGATCTGCAGTTGCTTGCCCTTGTAAAAACCATCGGCGCTCTGCGCCTGTGCGCCCGCTGACGTCATCAGCACGGCCGGCAAAGCCGCCGCGCACGCGATCCGCGTGAATCCGATCATGTCCCCTCCCGCATCGCTTGGTGCGACTGCGCAGATGTTAACGCATTTTCAAGCGAAGTGGACACCGGTTCGCGTGAAGAAAATGCGCTCTTTAAATAAATGGGACGCGTCTTTCCGATCCTGCGGATCGGAAAACGCTGCTGCATGATCACGAAAAGTGCGAAGTGCTTTCAGCCCGCGCTCAGCGCATCAGGCGCTTGCGATTGGCGCGCACGGCACGGCGATATTTTCGCACGACTTCATGGGTCGAGCCGCCAAACGCCATATGGGTCGCGGCTTCAGCCATGGCGAAGGCCTTTTCGCTGATCATGCGATTGGCTTCTTCAGTCGCCTGTGTCCCGCCGAGGGCCAGTTTTGCCATGCGAAGTGCGATTACCTGCTGGGATTCAAAAGCGAGCATCGCCGAATCCAGTCCGAATTTAAAAAATGGGGTGAACATGTATTTCAGGTCGCCTGCATTATTCTGAACGGTTAACGCCTAGCTAGCGCAACGGTTGTATTCCCGCACGAGTCGATCCCAGCGGAATGCATAAGGCTCCGCTTGGCGGGTCCTGTCAACATTCCACCATGCGATACACACATATCCGTCATCGCCGATTTGCCTAGCGGGCGTCGTGGAAAATGAGGCCCAGGGTATGCCGCCGACCCGACCGCAGCCGGCTCACCCCGTGCCGCATATTCACGCGATAATCGCCGCGCGAGCCCCTGACCGGGCGGTTGTTGACGGCGAAGACGACCGCATCACCCTGCCCGATCGGCACCACCTCGGCCCGGCTCTGCATGCGCGGCCGCTGTTCCGTCAGCACAAATTCGCCACCGGTGAAATCCTTGCCCGGCTGCGACAGCAAGGTCACCACCTGGAGCGGAAACAGCAGGTCCCCATAGACATCCTGATGCAGGCAATTGTAGTCGTCGACGCCATATTGCAGCAGCAAGGGCGTCGGCCGCACTTGCCCCGCCTCATGACATTGCCGCAGGTAATCCGCATGCACGATGGGATAGCGCGCCGCGATGCCCATGCGCTCGTTCCAGCCATTGGCGATGGCCGCCAGTCGCGGATATAGCGCCGTACGTAATTCACCAACCAGATCCGGCAGCGGATATTTGAAATATTTGTACTCGCCACGCCCAAAGCCGTGCCGCGCCATGTGCACATGACTGCGGAAATTCCTGTCGGCGCCGTAAAGCTGCGCGATCGCGGCGCATTCGTCAGGCTGCAGCAGGTTCGAGAGCACGGCGCATCCGAAGGCATCAAGTTCCGCGGTGACCGCGCGCCAGTCATACGCATCGACACGGGCATCTGCCGGGGTCGCCGTTGCGGATGTCTTGGGCTTGGTTATCGCGTTCATGTCATCGGCCTCTTGAATATCAACTTCAAAGCCTAACGCGTGGAATGCCCCTGCGCATTCCGTTTTCTGCTGTCTCGATCTCAGCCCACCCTCAGGCTTGGATGCAGAACCGGACGATAACCCGCCTTGAGCGCCCGCACGATCGAGGGCGGCGTGACCAACCTGGCATCGACCGGTGCGGCTTCAGGCTGATAACCGCTCGGCGTCCATACATACGCGCGGCCACCGGCGAGTGTGTAAAATCTGCCTTGCGCCTCGACCATGCTCCCGTCAGGCAAAGCCGCGAGCGGCTCCGGCAGCGAATGCAGACGCTTCGCCTTGCCGTCGAGCCGCTCTCCATGCAGTACGCCATCCATGATCGCCACTTTGGGCAGATCGCAATCATTGCCTTGCGCCCATGCGGCCTGAAACCGCCTGGCGTCGTCGCGACGACAGAAGAAGCACGGCCGGTGCCCGGCGGCGAACGCCGTTGCCTCATCGAGGAAGAAGAGCTCTGTCCAGCTTCGCCGCGCCATCACCTCGCGCCGCCGGCCCTTGAACGCGCAGACGCAGACGATCCAGGCTTTGGTCGTCCAGCGGCGCGGCAACAAGGTGCGCGTCGCCGGATCGTGGATGATGCCGCGATTGCCGGTGAACAGACCACGTTCGGGGATCGCAACAATGCTGCCGTCCGGCAGAACGCGGTTCTGCAGCGGCATCAGCCGAGATGCTTCATGATGGCCTGCGCCGCAGCGGGATTGCACACCTTGTGGCCGCCGATGACATAGAGAAACACATCGCGCGGCTTGGCCTTCCCCTTCGACGCAGGCCCGACCGGCTCCAGTCCCTTCGGCGTTTCGCCGGCCGCCCAGGCGAGCGCCGCTTCGGCCCATTTCTTCGCGGTCGCGTCGGTAAAGCCGTTCTTGACCTTCTCGTCGGTGATGGTGATGCGGGCATAGACGAAATCGGCCGTCACATCGGGGATCTGCACATAGCCGTTGCCCTCGGCGCAGACGATGGCGACGTTATGCTCCCGCGCCAGTTCGATGAAATCCGGCGTGGAAAAACTCTCGTTGCGCACCTCGACCACATGGCGGACCTTGTGGCCATCCAGCGTCTTCGGCAGGAATTTGAGGAAGGCCGCGAAATCCTCCGGATCGAATTTCTTCGACGGATGGAACTGCCAGTCGATCGGCCCGAGCTTGCCTTTCAGTTCGCTGAGGCCGCTGTTCATGAAGCGCTCGACGGAATTCTCCGCCTCTGCCAGCACGCGCCGGTTGGTGGAGAAGCGCGTGCCCTTCAGCGAGAAAATGAAATCGTCCGGCGTCTCGGCATTCCACTTGGCGAAGCTCTCCGGCTTCTGCGCGCCATAATAGGTGCCGTTGATCTCGATGGAGCTGAGCTGGCGGCTGGCATATTCCAGCTCGCGCTTCTGCGCCAGGCCGTCCGGATAAAAGACACCGCGCCACGGCTCGAACGTCCAGCCGCCGACGCCGACGCGAATGTTCGGATGCGCCGTGCGCAACGGATTTTCCTCGATGACCGTGTCCGCCTTCTTTGCCGCAGCCGCTTTCTTCGCCATCTCAACACACTCCCTGAACGCAATCACTCTACATCAAAAGCAGCAGGCCGCCGATCACAGCCCCGTTGCCGTAGAGATTGGACACATGAAAATGCCGCCGCAACGGATCTTCCACCAGCCAGTAGCGATGGAAGATGATCGAGGCGACAATGGTAAACACGATCAGTATCGCCGCGCCGAGACGCACATTCCACTCGAGCGCCACCATCGCACCGCCGACGAATTGCAGGACAAACCCGCACCACAGTATGAACCATGGATAGGGCACGCCCGCATCGACCATGCGGTCGACATGCTGCTGCTGTTTCCACAGCGCATTCATGACGCCGGTGCCAAGGAACAGCAGCGCGATCAGCAATTGCCCGGCAACGTGAAGCGCGGTCTTGTCGGCATACATGGAGGCTAACCGACTTTCGCCGCCGCATACTGATCCGGCTTGAAGCCGACCAGCAGCTTGCCGTCCACGTCCAGCACCGGCCGCTTGATCATCGAGGGCTGCGCCACCATCAGCGCGATCGCCTTCTTCTCGGTGATGCCTTCCCTGTCCTTCTCCGGCAGCTTGCGGAAGGTCGTGCCGGCGCGGTTGAGCAGAACTTCCCAGCCGACCTTGTGCGCCCAGCCTTCCAGAACACCGGGCGTGATGCCTTCCGCCTTGTAGTCATGGAAGCCGTAGGCGACGCCGTGATCGTCGAGCCAGGTGCGCGCCTTCTTCATCGTGTCGCAATTCTTGATGCCGTAGATCGTGACGGATTTTGGCTTCGCCATGTCATGCCGTTCCCTTGTTGCAGATTCGATTTAACTCACCCGCGCGCGTTCCGCGAGGAAATCCAGCAGGACGCGCACACGCGCCGGCAGCGGCCCGCCCTGCCCCAGATAGACCGCATGAAAATCCTCACGGTCGCCGGGATTACAATCCTCCAGCACGGCGACCAGTCGCCCCGCCCTTATGTCCTCGCGCACCGTGAAGGCGGCCAGGCGGGTGAGGCCGGCGCCGCTGATCGCCAGATACCGCAGCGCCTCGCCGTCGCTAGCCTGGACGGAGCCGACGGTCGGCATCATCACGGTCTCGCCATCGCGCAGCAAAGGCCAGCCTTCCGAAGCCCGCGTGTAGCAGAAACCGAGGCGATTGTGCCGTTCGAGTTCGGCGACGTTGGCCGGCGTGCCGAAGCGCGCCAGGTAGATGGGTGCGGCGACGATCACCATCGGCGTCGCGCCGAGTTTACGCGCCACCAGCCTTGAATTCTTCAGCGGCCCGGCGCGCACCGCCACATCGGTGCGTTCCTCGAACAGATCGACCACCTGGTCCGTCTGGACGATGTTCAAGCTTACGCCGGGATGGAGCGCCAGGAAGTCCGGCACCAGGGGCGCGAGAATATGTGTGCCGAAGGAGGCGCTGGTATTGAGGCGGATGCGCCCCGTGGGGGTCTCCGCCGCGCCGAGACCACGCTCGGCCTCTTCCAGATCGGCGAGAATCCGCAGGCTGCGCTCGTAAAAGGCAGTGCCTTCCGCCGTCAGTTGCAATTGCCGGGTCGAGCGGTTGAGCAGGCGCGCGCCAAGCCGGGATTCCAGCCGGGCGATCAGCTTGCTGACAGCCGAGGGCGTCATCCGCAGGGCCCGCGCGGCGGCGGAAAAACCGCCCTGTTCGACCACGCGGACGAACACTTCCATCTCGCCCGAACGATTGATTTCCAGCCTGGACATGATGAATTGAATTCACAGATGATGTGACCAACCGCACACTAGCTCATCAAACAACGAAGGTCCATTTTCAGCCCAGATCGATTCATCACCTTTCAAGGCCGCCCAAAAATGCCCTTCGCTCTCTATGCCCTCGCCGCCGGTGCTTTCGGCATCGGCGTCACCGAATTCGTGATTATGGGCCTCCTTTTGGAGGTCAGCGCCGATTTCCAGGTCTCCGTCGCCGCCGCCGGCCTGCTCATTTCCGGCTATGCGCTGGGCGTCGTCGCCGGTGCGCCGGTGTTGACCGCGCTCTCCAGCCGCTGGCCACGCAAAAATGTCCTGATCGGCCTGATGGTCATCTTCACCCTCGGCAATGCGGCCTGCGCCATCGCGCCGAGCTACGGCTTCCTGATGGCCGCGCGCGTGCTCACGGCGCTCGCCCACGGAACCTTCTTCGGCGTCGGCTCGGTAGTCGCCACCAGCCTGGTGCCGGCGGACCGGCGCGCCTCCGCCATCGCCATCATGTTCACCGGCCTGACGGTCGCCAATATTCTCGGCGTTCCCTTCGGTACCTGGCTCGGCCAGCAGTTCGGCTGGCGCTCCACCTTCTGGGCCGTCACCCTCATCGGCGTCATCGCCATGGCGGTGCTCGCCCTGCTGGTGCCGAAGGATGAAACCCGGCCCGAAGCCGGCGACTGGCGCGCCGACTTCAAGGCCATGGCCCGCCGCCCGGTGCTGCTCGGCCTGCTGACGACGGTGCTGGGCTTTGCCGGTGTCTTCGCGGTGTTCACCTACATCGCCCCCGCCCTGACCCAGATCACCGGCTTTGCCGACAGCGCCGTCTCGCCGATCCTGCTGGTCTTCGGTGGTGGGCTCATCATCGGCAATCTCATCGGCGGCCGTCTCGCCGACAAGCATGTAGTGCGCACCGTGCTGGGCACGCTCGTCGTGCTGGCCATCGTCCTCGGCCTGATGACCTTCGCCCTGCACAGCAAGGTCGCCGCCGTCATCTTCGTCGGCCTGCTCGGCGCCGCCGGCTTCGCCACGGTCGCGCCCCTGCAGATGTGGGTGCTCGGCAAGGCCGAAGGCGCCGGACAGAGCCTGGCCTCGAGCTTCAATATCGCCGCCTTCAATCTCGGCAATGCACTCGGCGCCTGGGCTGGTGGCGCGGTGATCGATCACGGTGCGGGCCTTGGGACGATCCCTCTCGTCGCCGCGCTGATGCCGCTCGGCGCCCTGCTCGTCGTGCTGTGGAGCCTGCGTCTCGACCGCAAGACGGTCGCGCTGCAGCCCGCGTCCTGCTCGTTATAATCGACATTCGAAAACGCTTTAGGAGATCATCATGGACTATCGTCGTCTTGGCGCATCGGGACTAAAAGTCCCCGCCCTCAGCTTCGGCGCCGGCACGTTCGGCGGCATCGGCCCGCTGTTCAGCGCCTGGGGCAATACGGAAGCGGCGGAAGCCCGCCGCCTCATCGACATCTGCCTCGAGGCCGGCCTCAACATGTTCGACACCGCTGACGTCTATTCCAACGGCGCGTCGGAGACCGTGCTCGGCGAGGCCATCAAGGGCCGCCGCGGCGACGTGCTGATCTCGACCAAGACGACGCTCCCCATGGGCGACGGACCCAACGATGCCGGCTCATCACGCGCGCGCCTCGTCAAGGCCACGGACGACGCCCTGCGCCGACTCGGCACCGATTACATCGACCTGCTGCAATTGCACGCCTTCGACGCCGGCACGCCGGTCGAGGAAGTGCTGTCGACCCTCGACACCCTCGTGCGCGCCGGCAAGATCCGCTACGTCGGCGTCTCCAACTTCTCCGGCTGGCATCTCATGAAGTCGCTGGCGATCGCCGAGAAGTACGGTTATCCGCGCTA
>Ga0180219_1000304_pt1 | contig 46180 bp, 22 predicted proteins | sample eDN3rd30CBELigMG_FD_151338 | JGI IMG/M metagenome (GOLD analysis project Ga0180219, IMG submission 151338) | Enriched Miracle-Growth compost microbial communities from Emeryville, California, USA - eDNA 3rd pass 30_C BE-Lig MG (version 2)... ... | reverse complement strand
TCTATCCATACCGACAAACTGATTCATCTTATGGAAACCAACTAATATGCCATCGTCCACAGCGGTTTGATCGAAAAATTCTCCCGGCAATGTGAAAGCCGTATCGGGTGCATTCCATGTGGAGGTAACCATGTATTTCTTGCCTTGCATTAACCCACCTGTTCCATAATTGATTTCAGGATTATTACGGCTTCTTCCGTCGCTCCTGTAAATGCCGTTTTGATGACCGGCGGAGAAAACCTCATCGATATATTTCTTCAACCGATTCGGTACCTGGAACCACCAAATAGGCGTGTGATAAATAATAACATCAGCCCATTTAAAATTCTCCACTTCTTCCATCGCATCAAAATCATCATTGATGTTGGTGATACGTAAATCAAATTCGTTTTTCTCGAAAAAAGATTTTGTCCAGTCCGTCAAGGTATTGTTGAATGCTCCGCCTGAATGCGCAAAAACCTGCCCGCCGTTAATAATAAATATCTTCATCTTATATTATCTTGATAATTAATAATGCAAAGTTCTATCAGAATTTTATATTATCAAAATAACTTAAATTGTATATTTGTATCATAAAAATAATAGAAATGAGATGGAATCTGGAATGGTTGCGCACCTTTAAAGCAATTTATGAAACGGGAACGCTCTCTGCCGCGGCGCAGGAATTGTTTATTTCCCAACCCGGCGTAAGCCTGCATTTGAACTCGCTGGAAGCCTTTACGGGTTATAAGTTATTTGATCGCTCTGCACGGAAAATGGTACCCACGGAAAAAGGGAAAATTCTATATAATTATATTTTAGATCCGCTAAAGAAACTGGAAACGGGCGAGGAACATTTTCATAAACGTTCACAGGATGAGCGTGCCACCATCAGCGTGGGCATGTGTTTTGAGACTTTTCAATACACGCTGGAAGAGCATATTTCCGGATTACCGTTTAACCTGATTATTAAGTTTGGCGAATACCCGCAAATGCAGCACGATTTGGACAGCGGTTTGCTGGACTTGATTATTACGCCGCAAAAAGGCGATCAACAGAATTTGGTATATCGTCCGTTTTCTAAAGAAAGAATTGTGTTGATTGCCGGCAGTGAAACCGACACGGCTGCATTGGGAAAGTTATTGCAAGAGAATAAAATAAAAGCAGCAGCCGATTTATTAAAACAGCAACTTTGGTACAGCACGGCGGCAGATATGGACCACCTAAAGAATTTTTGGTTGAAACATTTTGGCGAGCATCCCGATTTCAGTCCGAATTACATTGTACCCAATATCAGTTCCATCATCCGTTGTCTGAGCAATGGCACAGGTTTTTCGATTGTGCCCGATTTTCTTTGCAGAGAAGCCATTGCTTCGGGAAAAATAAAATTAGTTTGGGAAGGCAATCATCCGCTGGAAAATACGCTCTATTTCGGAACGAGGAAAAAGACCATGTATCGTAATGAAATAGATCGATTGGAGAGTTTACTGGAAAAGAGATGGGTCCGGTAAAGAGTTCGGGTTCTGACCAATGGGATCACTCCTATCCGAGGCAACGGGTGCCCTAAGTGGTGCCTCGTTTCTAATAAGTCGAAATTCAGTAGGTGGAATTCCGGCTAATCTCTTGAAGAATCGGCTGAATACCTGAACATTTTCAAAACCAAGATCAACGGATTCCGATACGCATACCACCTGTGTCTGGAAAGGTGTGGCTTCCTATTATCATGTAGTGGTTGATGGGGAAACAGCAAATGATGCTGCATGGTACTATCCTAACCCCAGCGCGTTAGCTGCGGGAATAAAAGGACACATCGCATTTTGGCGTGGTGTAGAGGTAACCCGGTAGCATAATTGCGGCTAAATTTTATACTTTTGGGCCGTGCAAAGAATTCCCTATCGTAAGAAAGAATACATGATGAGATACTACTGCGTAGTTATTCTCATTTTCACCTGCTTGTTTTGCCAAGCCCAGGATGACCGGAAAGAAGTGGTCACGTTTGAAGATGCCTACAAACGCGTGTATCACATTACCAAGCTCAGTGGGGAAACCTTCAAAATAGATGGAAAGCTGGACGAAGATACCTGGCAGCACACCGGCGAATGGTCGGAAAAGTTTTCGCAGGTCATCCCGTTCGAACGGGTATTCACCGCTTCATGGACACGCATGAAAATTTTCTACGACGATGAGAATATCTATATCGGTGTATATTGCAAGGATCGGCATCCCGAAACCATGAACGCGTTTATCGGAAATAGGGACGATAACAGCAATGGCGACCTCATCAGCATCGCATTTGACACCTACCACGATTATCGTGTGGCTCCGGAGTTTAACATAAACCTCGGCGGAAATAAAACAGACCTGACCGTCACAGACAAACTTTCCGTCAACCTAAGCTGGAACGCCGTCTGGGAAGGGAAAACCGATATAAACCTGCCGGATTCGAGCTGGACCGCGGAACTCAGGATCCCATTCAGCCAACTGCGTTACAACCAGAAAGATGCAGACGGAATATGGGGGTTGCACGTACGACGCATCATCCGCAGAAATAACGAAGTCCAGAACTGGAGCCTGATTCCCATCAAGAACAACGGCCACGTGTTCTCCTTCGGAGAAATGCACGGCATGAACGACCTGCCCAAACCCCGTGGCCTGGAGTTTGCTCCGTACGTGATGGGTAAGCACATTCTTGAACCCCGGATACCCAGAAGCCCTTATCAGAAAGGTAGCCAGTGGGCCGGTAGTGCTGGGCTCGATGCCAAAGTAGCCCTGCGGGATTTTACGCTGGATCTGACCTTCAATCCGGATTATGGCCAGGTGGAAGTCGACCCATCGGTGATGAACCTATCGGCCTATGAAGTGTTTTACGACGAAAAAAGACCCTTTTTCCTGGAAGGAAAGCATATTCTGGAATTTGACAACGCTGAAGACAGAATGTTCTATTCGCGCAGAATCGGGGCGATGCCTTCCTACCCGCCCGTGGATATAGACAATGTCGATAATTTTGCCAGTACGCCCAATTTTATTCCCATCATCGGCGCCCTGAAATTAACGGGAACGAACCGGAAAGGGCTTACCGTGGGCTTGCTGGAAAGCGTTACCGCCCAAACGACGTCCAAAGTAATGCGCAAAGGCGTAAGCGACCGTGAGGTAACCGAACCGCTGACCAACTACACGGTGGTACGCATCCAAAAGAATTGGGAGGGAAACACCTTATTGGGAGGTATGGCCACGGCCGTTAACCGGAATCTGACCAAAGAACACTTGCAGGATGCCATGATCGGCAATGCATTCACCGCGGGTCTGGATTTTACCCAATATTTTGCAAACCGTCTTTATTACATCGATGCAAAAGGTATGTTCAGTACCCTGCATGGATCACCGGAAGCGCTGTTACGGACAAAAACGAATGCGGTCCATTATTTCCATCGCGAATCGGGAGCCGACTACTTAAATCTCAACCCCGACAGCCGTTCGATGCAGGGAACCGGCGGATATGTAAAGGTCGGAAAAAAGGGAAACGCAGAATGGAATTTCTCCGAGACCTTCAGCTGGTCGTCGCCCGGCTTTGATCTGAACGATGTGGGCTATATGAAGCAATCGGACTATAAGTTGAACGAATCCGAAATTGCCTTAAGGAAAACCGACCCATGGGGACCGTTCCGGGCTGCGGGGATCACCCTTACGCAGAAAAACGTCTGGAATTACGGAGGAGATGCGATAAATAATGACGTCGCCATACGTTGGAGAAGCCTGAGCATCGCGCATCGCATTGAAATGGATGTAAAAGAAACGTTCAGTTGGAATACCGTGGACAGCCGTAGATTACGAGGCGGACCGGATATGCGATACACGGCAAACTTCGAAACCAATGTAAGTGTGAACTCCGATCGCGCGAAAAGAGTCGTCTACAAATTGATTTACGATGGCCGGCATTACCTTGCCGAAGAGATAGGTTATAATCAAATACACCCCAGCTTAATCTTTCGCATCGGAAATCACATCCGCCTAACCGGGCAGTTTGACTATGCCTGGAACGATGACAACCTGCAATATGTAAGCAGCATCCCAGCAAGTGGCTCGCCCGATGATAAAACGGAATATGTAATGGGCCGGATGCAACAGAAAACGTATGGCGTAACGCTGAACATGCAGGTCAATCTTACCCCTGATATTTCCATCCAATATTACGGATCCCCCTTCACATCGGTGGCAAAATACGACCAATTCAAACTGGCAGCGGATACGCGGTCACATACGTATTCCGATCGGTTCCATCCGATTGAGGATCATGAAATCAGCCTCGTCAACGACTACTATTTCTTCAACACGGGCAATGGTCAGCTGTCGTTTAAAAACCCCAACTTCAGTTTCAATGAATTGCGATCCAACCTGGTTGCCCGTTGGGAATACCTTCCCGGTTCGACGCTCTATCTCGTTTGGCAGCATAACCGATCCTATCAGGACCCCATATACCAGCCGGGATGGGAAGGCAACCTCGATCGGATGTTTGGTTTGCCCGCCACGAATGCCCTCATGGTGAAAATTAACTATTGGTTCGGTCGCTGAGGCAACAACTTTTCAAATAATCCCATACAACGGTCCACCGGATGCGCCCAGTGCATCCACCCGTTTTTCCACCTGGGGATCTTTGATCAGTTCGGGTGCATGATGAGGCTTTTTGCGGGCATCGATAATCAGCGGTCCCCGGCACCCCCAATGTTTGTGTTGAATAAAGCTTGCTACGCCATGGATATCATGCGCAGGGTTGCTTCGGGTAAAGGCAATCCAAACCAGATTATTCACATTGGCAGCCGTAAACGCGGCATCGTCACAAAGCACCATCAAAGCAAGTCCCGATAAATCCCGATCCGCGATCTCCCGGCACCAGGTTTCAATACGATCGGCTTCGGTCCCCTCGTCGGTATAAGGAAGAGCTTCCACGGCTAAGATACCCGGCACGGCGAGCTTAGCAGTAGCAAACGGCCGGGGCAGTTCGAGCCCTCCCGGTAACTCGCCCCACAGCGTGCGCTTTACCCCGCCCGCAGCTGCGAAAACGACCTTGGAACCGGCATTCAGCCCATCTCCCGAATAATCCAGCGTATCGATGGTAGTCCGGGTATGGAAATGCAGGTCGCGCTCAAAATCCATCCGCTCCAGCATATGCTTTAGGAATCCCGGAATGTCGTGTATATCAAGCTGCGGATTGTCTTCGTATGCCGCAATAAAAAGGTATTTGGCCAGGCTCAATTGATTTTTGCCCAATATCTGATTGGCAATCGTGAGGATTTCCTGTGGCCTCTCGGATTTAAGGTAAGGCGTATATCGCTCGCTACCGATCGCAAAAAGCAGCGGATGTACACCTGCGGCGTCCACGGCGTGGACAGCATGGAGCCCGTTTATTTCCTGCGGTATGGCCGAGCCGGTGATCTCATGGATCAGGGCACCGAAACTGGTATCCTCCTGCGGCGGGCGCCCCACGACAGTGAACGACCAGATTGGGTTGCGGCGGTGGTACACCTTGTGCACACGCATCAGCGGAAACGGATGGGTCAAACTGTAGTACCCCAGGTGATCTCCAAACGGACCTTCAGGCTTATTTTCCTGCGGATAAACCATTCCCGTGATGACAAAATCAGCATCCGCGGAAATACAAAAACCTTCCTCGTCGTAAAAATACCGGAACCGCCTGTTGCCCAAAGCTCCAGCAAACGTCAATTCGGATAGTCCTTCAGGCAGCGGCATCACCGCCGACAACGCATGCGCCGGAGGCCCGCCTACGAAAATGCTCACCTTTAAGGGCTGCCCCAATGCATTGGCTTTCGTTTGGTGCACCCCGATACCCCGATGGAGCTGGTAGTGGAGACCGATTTCGCTGTCTGTCACGTAATCATTTCCCGCCAACTGGATACGGTACATCCCCAAGTTGGCATGCATCGCGCCGGGTTTGGTCGCATCTTCCGTATATACCTGCGGCATGGTCACAAACGGCCCGCCATCCATCGGCCAGTTAACGATCTGCGGCAACTCACTGATGCGGGTACTTCCATACAGGATGGGCGCTCCGCCTTTTTTCTTCCAGGGAAGTGCCGAGAGTGCCGTAGATGCCACATGGACGTACCGTAACGGATTTTTCAGCGCCCGCATCGGATCGGACTTGACATCCACCAGTACCTTGATTTTGTCGAGCGTGTCCCGGAACATAAACCGCGAACGGTCCAACGTGCCGAACAGGTTGGAGACCGCCGGAAACGGGCTGCCCTTGACGTTTTCAAACAGCAGCGCCGGACCTTGTGCGTCGTACACGCGCATGTGGATGGCGGCCATCTCCAGATACGGATCTACTTCCTGCCGGATACGGATCAAATGTTTATGACGCTCCAGGTCGTTAACGCATTCGGCAAGGCTCTTGTATCCCATATTGTTTGGTATTGTTGGACAAAGATAACCGATCGATGTACTTAATCAATCCAATTTCTTAAATTCGCCACGGAAACACCAAAAGAGAAGATAGATACCGATGCAACTCACCAAGCTTGAGATAAAGGGTTTCAAAAGTTTCGGCGACAAAATAACCATCCATTTCAACGAAGGGGTCACTGCCATCGTAGGACCAAATGGATGTGGCAAGTCCAACGTGGTGGATGCCATCCGCTGGGTGCTGGGCGAACAGAGTACCCGCATGCTGCGTTCCGAAAAGATGGAAAACATCATCTTCAACGGCACCAAAAACCGCAAAGCGGCTAATCTCGCCGAAGTATCGCTCTCGTTTGATAACACCAAAAACGTCCTTCCCACGGAGTTTTCGCAGGTAACCATCACACGCAAACTTTACCGAAACGGTGAGAGCGAGTACCGGCTCAACGACGTTAAATGCCGGCTCAAGGACATTACCGACCTCTTTCTGGACACCGGCATCGGGGCCGACACGTACTCCATCATCGAACTTAAAATGATCGATGAGATTATTAGCAACAAGGAAAATTCACGCCGGAACCTGTTTGAAGAGGCTTCGGGGATTTCCAAATACAAAGTACGGAAAAAACAGACCCTCAGTAAACTGAAAGATACCGAAAGCGATCTGGAACGGGTAGACGACCTCCTGTTCGAAATCGAGAAAAACCTCAAAACGCTGGAGAACCAGGCAAAAAAAACGGAGCGGTACTATCGCCTCAAAGAACAATATAAAACACTCAGTATCGCGCTGGCTTCCTACCGCATCGCCCACTTCAGCGAATCACTGGGCAAGATCGACGAACAGGAATTGACGCAGCGTACGGAACAGACGCGCATAAACACAGACATTGCCAAGTTGGAAGCGCAGCTTCAGCGACTGAAGCAGGAAAGCTTGGCCAAGGAGAAAAATCTGGCCACCCAGCAGAAGGCAACCAACGAATACGTTGCAAAAATACGTGCTTACGAGAGCGATAAAAAAGTCAAAAACGAGCAGCTTCGGAACCTGCAGGATAAAGAATCCCGCTTAACCAATGAGCTGACCCAGGATAAACAGCAGCTCAATCACGCATTATATAACATCAAACGGCTCAATGAAGAGCATCTCGTAGAGCAAACCAAACTGGATGGCATCACCTCCTCCCTGCAACGGCAAAAGGCCGAGGTCGATGAACTCCGCGGCCAGCAGCAAACGGCCAAAAACAAACTGGATACCACCGCGCGCCAGCATAACGAGTTACAAAACGAGATTTATAAGCTCGAAAAAGAAATTGCCGTATTGCGCATTCAGCACGATGCATTGGAGCAGGAAAGCGTACGAAACATCACGGATGCCGAATCAAAGGCTTCGGAACTTGACCAGTTCAACGCGCTGGTCGATCAGTTAGAGGGACAAGCGGAAGCGCTGCAAGGGGAGCACGATGCCACCGTGCAAGCCGAAAACGAACTCCAGCAGCAAATCACCGATACAGAAACGGCCATCCAATCGCTGAAAGACGAACTGGTCCGGGATAACCGGCAGCTCGATGCGAAGCAGAACGAATATAACCTAACGAAATCACTGGTCGACAATCTCGAGGGCTTCCCGGAATCCATCCGCTTCCTCCGCAAAAATGCGGGATGGAAAAAGCAATATCCGTTGTTTTCAGACATCCTATTTTGCCAGGAGACCTACCGCATCGCCATCGAAAACTACCTCGAACCTTACATGAACCACTATGTGGTGCAACGTCAGGACGAAGCGGTACACGCCATCCGGCTGCTGAGTGACGCGGCCCGCGGGCGGGCCAATTTCTTTGTACTTGACGCCTTTGGCGATATACCGGCGCCAGACAGCGTTCCCGCAACCGACGGCCAGCTAATATCCGCATTGGATATCATCAGCGTGGAGGAGCCATATCTCCCTTTGTGCCGCCGATTACTGCACAATGTGTTTTTGCTCCAAACAGATGACGAAAAAGCGCTGGAAAGTGGCTTACCTGCTGCAGACATCGTCATCTTACACAAAAGTGGGAAATTCAGCAAGAACAGAGTTGGCATGGCAGGTGGATCCGTGGGCCTGTTTGAAGGAAAGCGCATCGGACGTGCGAAGAACCTCGAAAACCTGGCCAGGGAAATCAAGTCGCTGGGCAACCAGATTGCCAGCCGCCAGCAAAAGCTGGATAACGACACCCAGCGATTGGCAAACCTGAAAGGGAGCTCACAAAAAGCCCGTATGGAAGAATTGGGCCAGCAGCTCAATCGCCTCAACAATGAGCTGGTGTCGGTAAAAACCAAACAGGAACAATACCAGGCCTTCATCGCGAACAGCCAGAACCGCAAGCAGGATATCGAACAGAAAATGGCCAATATCACACGCGAGCTGAAAGAAGCCGAACCTCGGTTGGAGACCTTGCAGGCGGACAAGGAAAAGCAAAGCACCCTATTGCTGGAGATGCAAAATGCTTTTCAGGATCTTTCCGAAGTCCTTACGGAAAAGTCATCCGCTTACAACCAGGAAAACATCCGTTTTCACCAGCAGCAAAACAAAGTATCAGGTATCGATAAGGACCTTGAATACCGCGAGAGCTTACGGGAGACCTACGAAACACGGATCACAAAAAACACAGCAGAATACGAACAGGTACAGGCCGATATTAAGGATACGCTTCAGCATGTCGATGATTCGGATGAAGACCTGATTGCCATGTATGCACAGAAAGAGGCCTATGAAAAAGGTCTGCAGGACGTAGAGGAAGACTATTATGCTTCCCGGGGCAAAATCAATGAAACGGAGGAACAGATTACCCGACTGCGTCGCCAGAAAGAACAGGTCGACTTTTTATTCGATGAACTGCGGGACAAAAAGACCAACTTAAAACTTGATCTCAACGCGCTGAAGGAACGGTTGTCGGTTGAATTTTCCATCGACATCACCGAGTTGATGGCTAATTACGCGGACGAAAGCGATGCCGACCGACAGCAGCCCGAAGAAGATGAAGAAACGCTTCGGTTTAAAACCGAGAAACTACGAAAACAGCTGGATGATTTCGGCTCCATCAATCCGATGGCAATGGAAGCGTACCAGGAGATGAACGAGCGTTATACCTTTATTATCAAGGAGAAACAGGACCTGTTGGATGCTAAAAATTCACTATTGGAAACCATCCAGGAAATAGATGATACCGCACGGGAAAAGTTCATGGAGGCGTTTACCAAAGTACGCGAAAACTTCATCCATGTATTCCGCTCGCTGTTTAACGAAGAAGATACGTGCGATCTGATCCTCAGCAATCCCGAAAGCCCGCTGGAATCCGATATTGAAATCATGGCCCGTCCCAAGGGCAAACGGCCGCTTTCCATCAATCAGCTTTCGGGGGGCGAAAAAACGCTGACGTCTACTGCGCTCCTATTCTCGCTATACCTGCTCAAGCCGGCACCCTTCTGTATCTTCGATGAAGTGGACGCACCGCTGGATGATACCAACATCGATAAATTCAATAACATTATCCGGAAATTCTCAAATCAGTCCCAATTTATCATCGTATCGCATAACAAACGCACCATCGCCAGTACAGACATCATCTACGGTGTGACGATGGTTGAACAGGGCGTATCGCGTGTGGTAGCCGTAGATATGCGGGAAGTCGCTTAATTATTTACTGCAGGCGAACCGGCGGTTTACCGGGTATCGTTTTCATACCTCACCCCCTTATCGGTTTGCCAACCATGAATGGATTTTCGGTAGCCAAGTTTCAATTTTACGGCGGTAACGGGCCAACCGATCCCATAGCCATCTATTTGGGTCCTTGCCTTGCTCTCCGCAATCAAACACCTGGCACGAATGAAGAAAACGATTATATAAACCAAAAAGAAAGATAATACGTAGCAACTTATTATACTTCAGTAAGAAATACTCAAAATATAGGTGCCCCCATATCTCCACTGCAAACGAATCCTGCCCGATAGCCAATGCGGTTCCATACAACGTTGAATAACCTGCCTGTATGGAGTCAATTAATGAAATTACAGACTGTATGGGATGAATAGCAACCGCGTGTTTGAAAGCATTATCATTCGTGATACGTACCAATCCTTGGTTCAGATCAACGGTTACCCAATAACCTTCAACTTCGTATCGTTGCTTCATCAGTTAATGAATTTATAATTCATATAATATATGTTTTATTCTGATTAACAACTAAGTAAATTCTTAAATTAACTTATAATTAACACCAACACAAGCTTTTTAAGGAGCTGAAAAAATGTCAGTATGTTAGCTTTTAATATTAATCACAATTATTAACTTCGTATATAGTTTTTCAGAAACTCATTTCCAACTATCTGCGCCTATTCGCTTTTTGCGATCGAGCTAATGCAGAAGGTTTCATTCGTATTGTTCACGTCAAAATTTATTCAATATGGGAAAAGGAGATAAAAAAACCAAACGCGGGAAAATTGTAAAGGGTTCTTACGGCAAAAGAAGACAAACCGCCAAGAAACGGAAAAAGAAATCGGCGGCGGCTCGTGAGCGTACTTCGGAATAATTGCTAAATAGCTAACCGTTGCCGTATGGCTTCATACAACACGACTCCTGCCGATACGGAAACGTTGAGCGAGGCGATCGATCCAACCATAGGTATCTTTGCCAAGTGATCAGCGATACGGATCAGCTCGTCGGAGATGCCGTGTTCTTCAGAGCCCAGCACCAACGCTGTCGGCGCCGTGTAATCCAACTGATATACGCTATCGGCTGTTTTTTCCGTACAGGCTACCAATTGAATTCCGGAGTCTTGCAAAAATCGAGCGGTCTTGGCTAGACTGTCTTCCCGGCAGACGTTGATTTTAAACAACGCTCCGGCCGACGTTTTTATGGCGTCGGGATTGATTTCAGCTGACCCTTTTTTCGGCACAATGAGTGCATGTACACCTACGCACTCAGCGGTGCGTGCAATGGCGCCCAGATTACGCACATCCGTAATGCCGTCGAGGATGAGCAACAGGGGCACTTCTCCCCTTTCGTAGATAGCCGGCACCAAGTCTTCCGTCCGCTGATAGGTGATCGGCGAAATAACCGCAATGACTCCTTGATGGTTTTTGCGGGTCATGCGGTTGAGTTTCTCAATGGGCACCTGTTGATAACCGATACCGTGCCGCCGCAGCACCTCTTTCAACTCAAGAAACAGTGCCCCGCCTAACCCACGTTGAATAAACAGTGATTCAATTTCCTTGCCGCTGTCTATCGCTTCGATGACCGCACGTATACCGTATACTTGCTGATTAGTCTCCCGTTTTTCATGGCCCCCACGCCACTGTTGCTGTTGCATGCTTTTTGAGTTTGCCGGCGAAGTTACGGATATTATGCCACAAAAGCACCGAGGATTGCCGCGGGATGCAGCTCCTTGTTGTCCAGCAAATGAAACCGGCTCCCCATATTATACATAAATTCGAGAGACATGCCCACGATGATCACTGTTCCCGCGGGTTCGGCCACATCGAAATGCCAATGCTGCGATGGCACGTCTTTATCGCGTGTACGCAATGAGATGACGTGTTCCCGGCGACCAATTGCGTGCCGTGTCCTGTTTTCGAAATCAAAGGCAAACGCCCGAAGTTGAATGCCACAATGCGTCATGTCACCCGACCAAAGCAGGTTTCTTTCGGAATGAAAAGCCGGAATATGGACATCCAAGCTTCCCGAAGGTGTGTACTCAACCTCCTTATCCACAAACAGGTAGTCCTGTAAATGACACTTCGCATTGAACTGGAAATCGACCAACCGATGCAATTTCCCCGCAGCTAACCGCATCGTTCCCTCTTGCTGACGACGATTTGTCCGCATAGCCCGTTATCGAAGGGCCGTTATCAAAATGACAATCTGCAGTACTTCGTTTAACACTTGTTTGTGCCATGTTCGCCACTGCTTCGCAATGTATGCACCAACCGTGCACCGTAAGTCCACGTTGAGTCCACGTTTTAAGTGACAAAATGCGCATTCGCCGTAGCAGCACCCTAGCCGCAGTGTACGGGCATAGCGAAGCTGTCTCCAGCGAGTGGCGAACCTAAAGCAAGCCAATGCCTCCGCCGAACCGGTAGCTGATACCGATTTCATGGGTGTTATTGCTGATGCCGCGGTGGAGCGCTTCGTTGCGCGTGCCGAATTGGTAGCTGTAACCCAGGCCGAAATGTCCGGTATTGATCTGTGCCATGCCCGCCACTTCGCCGTAGCTTCGCACGTTGAGCCCGATTCCGACCATGCGCTTCACAAACACCATCGCCGTGGCCTCCGCCTGCGGACGCAGGCTCTCCGAGTAGGTCACCAGCACACTCGGACGGAAGTGGAAGTCCGTGCCCATATCGAACAGTACCCCTGCCGACAGGTGGTAGATGTTGCGAAAGTTGTACCGGCTGGCCGAACCCACCCCCAGACTGCCCAGCATCAGCCGCGGCAGCGACAGCCCCACGTAGTACCGGTCCGGCCGATACAGCATCACTCCGAAGCCCACCAGCGCATCCGTCTCCCGTGCATCCTCGCGGAAGGCCGGGTCCTGCGGGTCCAGCTGTGAAAACCGCCCGTCAAGGTAACTCACCCCCGCGTTGAGCGACAGGCCCACATACTCGTTTTCCGATATCCGTACGCCCTTGGCAAAAAATGCACTCGCCTCCATCAGGTTTTCCACGGCCAGGCTTTCATGGCGGATGTTCAGTCCCGCCGTGGCACCCAAGCCTTTGAGCTCCATATGACCGCTGCCCCAATACACCGTGGGCGCGCCTTCCATGCCCACCCATTGCCGCCTGCCGATGAACGAGATTTCCCCGTCCATACGCATCAGCGATGCCGCCGGATTGATTGCCGTGCGCAACTGTCCGTGCTGCGTGTAGGTAAGTGGCTGCTGGCCATGTGCCGTAATCACCGCGAGGGACACTACCGTAAATATTAGGCTCTTTTTCATTTTTAACACTATAATTTTCAACCAATTAACGATTAACAATTAACCATTAAATTAATATCGCAACACAAACCACCCTTTCTCATACCTCCACTCCCCGCCTATGCGGATCTCTGCCACGTAGAAGTACGTACCCGCCGGTATCGTATGCCGACCCGTACCGATACCCCGGAAGGCCACCGTGCCGTTGTTGTAGCCGCTGGCCTCATACACCATCGTGCCGTTACGGTTGAAGATACTCACCCGGTTGTCCGGATGGTCCTTGATCGCCTCGATGATCAGGTATTCGTTGATGCCGTCGCCATTGGGTGATACCGCACGGTGTACCCGCACCGGGAAATCAGCCGTGGGATCTACCACGCGTACGGTCACCGTCACCGGATCGGCAGCTTCGTAATTAGCATCCCCTGCCTGCGTAGCCGTGATCCGTACCGTGCCCATCCGGTGGATGAGCAGCGTGGTCCCATCGTGCGTGGCCACCTCCGGATCGTCCACCGCCAGTGTTACCGGCAGGCCGCTGCTGGAGCTCGCCATAACCGGGACACTGCCCATATCACGGTGGACTTCTGCTGGGACATCGAGCATGAGGGTCTGAACGGCCTTATGCACGGTCAGCGTATGCGATATTTCGGGTTGGTTGTTGTAATTTCCATTTTCCGGCACGGTGGCCGTAATCGTGGTCGTACCCGCACCGATGATGCGGAGGGTGCCACCGGCCATTACTTCGGCCACCGATGGGTTGCTGCTGGAATAAAGTACCTGCTCGCCGCTGGAGGCCGTAGCCCCGGCACTGAAGTCCACATCGCCGTAGACCTTCTCTGAGATGACCGGAAAATCAATGTTGCGACCGGCAGGATTGATCCTCAGCGTGAAGGTTTTGCGCACGGCCCGGTAATTGCGTGTCTGCGGGGCCGATACGGTGATGGTGTAGGTACCCGCACCGGTGAAGGCGCGGGCGGGATAGTAGGACAGCCCGGCCGCCGTGTGGTTCAGCGCCACAGACAGCGATCTGGTCGTACCGTCGTACGTATGCACCTGGTTCTCCTCACCAAGAACAAACGCCGTGGCACGGTCGATGGTCAGTGTAGCCGAGAGGGTCTCGTCGGTACGGTTCGGGCGGCTCACCACCGCCTTCACAGCATACTCACCCGCATCCACTGCGCTGTTGCCCGTTGCTCCGTTGATGGTATAGACCACCTTTGCATCCGCAGGAAGCCCCTGTACCGACAGGACCTGTGGATGCCCGGTGTAGGTCACCGTCCGGCTGGCCAGCGAAAGTCCCTCCTGCGCCGCCGGATGTATCCGCAGCGTCACCGCCCGGCCGGCCGCTGCATGGTAGTTGGCCGTTTCGGCGGCAGCCACCGTCACCGTATAGGTGCCGGAAGCGATGTAAGCCTGCTGTGGCGTATAGGTTAATGCTGTCTCGCCATGGTTCAGCCCGGCCGCCACCGCTTTGGCCGTGCCATCGTAAACGTGTTCCTGCACCGCTGCCGCTGTGATCACCGCGCCTGCTTTATTAATAAACAGCGTGCCACTCAGCGTGGTATCCTCATGGTCCGGACGGCTTACCACCGCCACCACCGCATAGCTGCCGGCATCCGTCGCGCTGTTGCCCATTGTACCGTTGATCGTATAGGCTACCTTCGCATCCGCCGGGAGTTCCGCTACGGACAAGCTATGCAGCTGGCCGTCGTAGGTCACCGTCAGGTCCGGCAGCCGCAGCCCCTGCTGCGGTGCCGCGGTGACAGTGAAGTCCACATACGCCTCTGCCGGCAGGTAGTTGACGCTTTCATTCAGGTATACCCGCACGTCACTGTGGCTGCCCACGTTAGTAAACGAACGCTGCGGGCTGTATTGTAGCTGACCCTGCAAATCAGCGGGTTGTACAGTGGCTGCGATGGCCTTCGCCGTGCCGTCATACACGTGTGTCTGTGTGGCCGCCGCGGTGATCACCGGCTGGGCTTTCTTTACCGTCAATGTAGCCGTCAGTTCCCGCGGGGCGTGGTTCGGGCGGCTCACCACCGCCGTCACTTCATACGCACCGGCATCCACCGCGCTGTTGCCCGTGTAGGTCACCGTGGCATCCGCCGGAAGGCCCGACACGTAAATACTGTGTACTGTGCCATCATAGGTAAATTCACCGTCACCGAAGGTGACGCCGGCGATGGTGGCCGGGGTAATCTCTCCTGCTGTACCGATGATATCGGCCGTATTGGCAATGCGGTAGTTATCCGCATCCAGGTCTGCAAGTGACACGCCGGAAAGCGTCAGGGTCACCGCCTTCCCTTCGCCCGCATCCGGACTGTCGTAGGTTGCCGCACCATCGCTGACGGCAATGGTCAGTTCATCGCCCGCAACGACATCGCCCCCGGCAAAGGCCAACTGACCCGGGACCAGTTCAGCAATCGCTGTGCCATCGTATTCCTTGGTTATAACCGCATCTGCAGCAAAGCCGATCTGCACGGGACGCTTGGTGATTTCACCGGTCAATTCCGGCAGGATAAGCGTATAGTTATCCGCATCGGCTCCGTCAAGAATGGGGTTGGCCGACAGCGTCACGTCCCAGCTGCCTGCATCCGGACTGCCGTAGGCTGCGGTACCGGCAAACGCCACGGACACCGCATCGCTGCCCACCAGCCCATCGGCTGCTGTGAACGGCTCGAAGGCCACCGTGGCCCCGTCCGTACCGTCATACACCTTGCCGATGGCCGCTGCGCGCACCGTGAGTGCTTTGGGCGTGATCGCTCCCACCGTACCGGTGATGTCTGCTGCGTTGCTGATGCTGTAATTGTCTACATCGGCCCCCGCGAGCGATACCTGCGCCAGGGGCAGCGTTACGGACTTATCCGTACCTGCATCGCCGGTATCATAGGCGGCGGCATCGCCGCTGAGTGCGATGGTCAGTTCGTCGCCGTCAATCACCTCTCCGTCGATAAATACCAGCTGATCGGCCGCTACCGCCGCTTCCACCGTGCCGTCGTATTCCTTCGTAACCGATGCATCGTCTGCAAAGGCGATTTCAACCGGCCGTTTTGCTAGGGTCAGTGTGAATGGCTGGTCATCGGCTGGTAAGTAATCACTATCGCCCGCCTGACTCGCTGTGATGGTCACTTCTCCTGCTTTCAGGATACGGATTTTCCATTTATCGCCGTCATCGGCATCCTCGAACGCCTCGGCAATGGTGTTGTCGCTCGATGCATAGCTCACCGGAAGGCCGGAATCGGCTGTGGCGCCCGGATCGAACGGTGCATCACCATAGGTCTTTTCAACATCGGCTACCTCCGGGATGGTCTGATCCACAGGCTGGTATTCATAGGCACCCATATCCACGATCCCCATGTGGCTGTCTACCCGCGGAATACCGGCTAAATCCACGTCGGTACCCAGATTGTTGTTGCCGTCATCGCCGTCGGCAGCTTCGTACCCGGCATTGCTGCCGGCATCAATGGCCGGGCTGCCGAGACGTAAGCGGTAATCGCCCGCTGCCGGATCCACAAATTCCGGATCTTGATTGACGATCAGTGAAGGCTCGTCCTCATTGAACACGACCCTATCGCTTCCGTCAGAAATCTCTCCCACTTCAAAAAGCTGGAAAGTGCTTACCATCCCATCCTTATTGAAGATGCTGTGGGCAACGTTGAGGGTAAGTGTCCTATCCTCCATGTAGAAACGGGTATGAATATCAGGTCCGTCAACTGCGGCATTTCCCCATAGGATCACATTGTTCATCGAGTGGACCGGCGAACCACTAGGAACGATGGCATTAAACATACCGCCGCCGGCTTCTGCCTGATTCCCCGTGATGGTCACATTGGTAAACGTCATCGACAGGTTCTCTTCACTGTATATTCCACCACCTTTCATGTCGGCCACGTTGTCGCTGATGAGGACATTGACGAATTCAGGTGAACTATTTACGTTTTTAACGTGCATCCCGCCGCCATCCGCTTCCGCATAGTTATTACGGATCGCTACGTTCGTAAAACGGGGCTCAACAGCGCGACTGATGGCTACCCCTCCGCCTGACGCCGCGTAATTGCCGCGGATGTCCAGGTTGGTTAACGTAGGGCTACCACTGGCAATGTTTATCGCGCCCCCGAATCCACCATATCCGGCAGTCAGGGTGAACCCATCAAGCACCGCGGATTGATTTATTTTCTCACTGCTCCCACTATATTTCATGTCGTCAGCGGTTACCAAGGTAGCACTGTTGATGCCATTTATTTGGGTTACCGGATCCGTAATGATGCCGCCTGCACCGGTGTCATCCCCTCCGACATCCCCGCTCAGGATGGTGATATTTGCCTTCCAATCGCGTTGGTTCACGTCCGTTTCGCCACCGGCAAATCCGCCGTAGTATCCTACGTTATTGTACAACGAAAACCCACCGAGGTCGGTGCTGACTGTAGCGGGGGTATAGACTCCCTTAGCCACCCAGATCTGCAAAGGAGCCTCCGGCGTGGGCAGCAAATCACATTCCATCCGGTCTGCCAACCATTGGCGTATTTCGCCCGGCCTGGTCATCGCATTTTCCCAGCTGCTGCCTGATTGATCGGACAGTGCATTCCCCGGTGCCTTGCCGGCATCCACGGCGGCGTTTACATAGAGTATGCCATTGGTGGGATGGATGGCCACATACGGGCTTTCGGATACGCCCATATCGATGATGCCACGCCCTACCGGATCGTACACACGTGGGTTTCCGGCCAAGTCGGCATCGTCAGCCAGGCTGTTGTTGCCGGCATCACCGTCGGCAGCTTCATATAAGGCATTGCTGCCGGCATCGATGGCCAGGCTAAGCTTCCGCAGCGAAAAGTCGCCCGCTGCTTCATCAACAAAAGGCGAATTGTTCTCGATGATGTTGCCGCCGCCATCGTTACCTGTGGTGGGGGTATCCCATCCCCATCCACTCACCCAGGCAACAACCTTCGTGAAGCCCTCCAACATGCTGTGGCTGCTGGTCATCGTACCATCGATCGTTTTCAGGTGCTCCAGCGTACCCTCGCCATTGAAATTGCGCCAGGCGATGCTGTTGTTCATGGTTACGCTACCTGTGCTGACCAACATCCCGCCACCCGCATCGACACCGGTATTTCGGGCAATAACTACATTCGTGAGCGTGGTGGTAGAACCCTCGTTGTAGATGCCACCGCCGGATGCCGCATGGTTGTTGCGGATGATCGTATTCGTAATGCGGGGATTACTGCTGTTGGTATGGAATGCGCCGCCGCCGTTTGATGCCCTGTTGCCCCGGATGTCTACATAAACCAATGCCGGGCTGCCTGCATGGATGTACATGCCGCCGCCATTGGCATCCGCACCCGGTCCATCCGCCTTGCCCGCCGTTACGGTGACTCCATTGAGCACTGTCGTCTCATCCGTGCCCGAAGCAGTGACCACGTGGTAACTGTTGGCGCCCTGTATTTCGGTTGCCGGATTGGTAATGACGTCATCTGCGCCGGTGTCATTCCCGTCGATATCCCCACTCAGGATGGTGACGTTCGTCTTCCAGTCGCGTTCGGCGAGCGTCGTTTCTCCGCCGGCAAAACCGCCGTAGAGCTGTAGGCCGCTGGTCAGTTGGAAGGTAGCTCCGCGCTCACTTGGCGTCACGTTGTCCGGATCTGCCGGTTGCACGGGCGTGTACTTACCCCCGGCTACCCAGATCTGCAGCGGCTCCGCCGCACTCCACAGGCCCTTGTCCTGGTTATCTGCCGTCCAGTGGAGCGCATCGCGTAGCTCGGGGATCGCGTTGTCCCAGCTGCTACCCGATCGATCAGACACTGCTTCCTCTGGCCCTTTACCGGTATCCACAGCAGTATTCACGTAGAGGATGCCCGCGGTTGGCCTGATGGGCATATAAGGGCTCTCGTAGGCGCCGATGTCAATAATGCCGTCCGCTGCCAGGCCGGTAACCCGCGGGTTGCCGGCCAAATCCATGTCGGTACCCAGGCTGTTGTTGTCGTCATCCTCGTCGGCAGCTTCGTACCCGGCATTGCTGCCCGCGTCGATGGCCGGGCTGCCGAATGCAAGCCTATAGTCGCCGTTGGCCGGGTCGGTAAACAGGACAGATGCGTCGCTGACCGTGGACGCATCGATGTTACCATTGTCGGTCGTGTTATGCCCGAGGATCAGGCTGTGGTATGCAGTATATCCGTCTCCGCTTACCATACCCCATACAATGGAGTTATGCAGGGTTGAAGAAGAACTTATATTTCTTATTTCGTTGCCAACAACTGCCGAATTGCCGGCAATGGTTACATTGGTCAGGACAGGGAAACTTTCGGAATTATTCATTCCTCCACCTCCACCTGCCCCGCCTAGCGGACTAACCATGGCATTCCCCGTGATGAGGACGTTGGTCAGTATCGGGCTACTCTCTTCATTGTGGATTCCGGCGCCCCATTGATTAGCTGTATTACGGGCAATGATGACGTTGGTCAGGACAGGTGAGAAACCATAATTATATATACCGCCACCGGTAGGAGCCGAATTATCCGTAACGGCTACATTGGTCAGGACAGGGGAAGAATTGAAATTATAGACCCCACCGCCGCTATGAGCTGCTCTATTACCGGTAATGGTGATGTTGATCAGGCCAGGGGAAGATCGGTTATTCACCATTCCACCGCCTCTCATACTTAATATATCTTCTCCGTTAACGGGGATAATTACACTGCCTTTGGCATCGGCTCCGGTAATGGTGAATCCGTCTATCAACGCCTTACCTACATCACCGGCCGAGACCACGGCGTGGTAGACCGGGTTTCCGTTGGGCATGACGCCTTTCAGCGTAGTGGTATGGGTTTTCCAATCGCGGTCGGCCATCGTCGGATTGCCGCTCGGCGGGAATCCGCCGTACAGCTGTACGTTCTTGACCATCAAAAATGTGGCGTGCTCATCTGTGACCGGACTGTTGGTTGACGGATGTATACCCGGCTTGTATTCGCCCTCGGCTACGTATAGCTGAAGCGGCTGGTCTGCATCCCATAGCTCCCGGTCTTTGTTGGCCTGTGCCCATTGCAGTGCGGCTGACAACTCCGATACTGCATTTTCCCAGCTGCTGCCGGACTGGTCGGACAGGACGTCTCCCGGCTCCTTGCCCGCATCCACGGCGGCATTCACATAGAGGATTCCGTCAGTGGGGCTGACGGGCGCATAAGGGCTCTCGTAGGCGCCCAGGTCGATGATGCCGTCCGCTGTCAGGTTGGTAACCCGCGGGTTGCCGGCCAGATCGGTATCGACAAGTAAGCTATTATTGCCGTCATCGCCGTCGGCCGATTCATATAAGGCATTGTTGCCCGCGTCGATGGCCGGGCTGCCTGACAGCAGACGGTAGTCGCCGTTGGCCGCATCCACAAACCGCGGGTCGGCGGAGAAGGAAGCACTCACGCCATCGATCGTAATCGAACCATCACTAGTCCATGAAATATCAGTCGCTGCGTAAAGGCTGTGAGAAAAGACCATGGTCAATCCTCCTGTGGGGGCTATGTTGTTATATATTCCGGGACCGTCAACTGCGGTATTTCCCCATAGGATAACGTTCGTAAACGAATATGTAGTCGATGCATGCACTTGGTTTAGGATTCCTCCGCCCCAATTCGAGGCTGTGTTTCCGGCAATGGTCACATTGGTGAGCACCATTGCCCCGTCTTCACTGAAAATACCGCCTCCGTTGAGGGCCGAGTTGCTGCTAATCAACACGTTGGTCAACACGGGCGAACTACCGTCCCAGTTGAACATCCCACCGCCACCGAAGGCCGAAGAATTGCCGTTAATAATCACATTGGTCAAGGTAGGATGGCTGTTGCGGTTATGCATGCCGCCACCATCGTCGGTGGCCGTATTGCCAATGATGGCCAGGTTGGTCAGCGTCGGGGAACTATTCGTGTTGTACATTCCGCCACCCTGATCCGACCGCCCACCGGTAATGGTGACTCCGTCGAGCACAGCCGTTGCGTCCAAACCGTTGTTATACACCACCCGATGGACACCCGCTCCGTCGAGAATGGTCTGGTGGGCACGCCAGTCGCGTTCCTCCCACCCGCCACCGCCGGCGGGGAAACCGCCGTAAATGGCCACGCCATTCTTCATGGAAAAGCTGCCTGCCGGAGCCGGATAAGTACCCTTGGCCACCCAGATCTGGAGAGTTCCATTTGCCGCCACATCCCATCCACCTGCTGCCCAGGCAAGAGCATCACGCAATTCAGGGATCGCATTTTCCCAACTGCTGCCGTCGCCAACACCGCCATCAACGTACTTATCCACGTAAAGGGTCTTGTTTTCATCGGGATTGGCCGCAAGCGCATATTCAAACGCACCCATGTCGATGGCAGCACCCCACATCCTTGCATCGCCGCCGAGGTCTACGTCAACAGCCAAATCCCCACCAGCGTCGGTATAATGTACGTTATTCCCTGCATCGATCGCCGGGCTACCCCGCAGCAACCGGTAGTCTCCATTGGCTCCGTCTACAAACGCTGGAGAGTCATCCAAAAAATCCGTACTGCCGCGGACTAGGCTATTGCCGCTGCTGGCGATATCGATGGCCCCATCAATATAGTTATCGATGATGCTGTTCCGGATGGTCAAAACACCATCATCAATAGCAATCCCAGAAGAAGCAGCGAACCGAGGATCATCCACGGTATTGCCGCTCAACGTCACGTTGGTCATGGTCAGTTCACTCGTGGGAAAAAAGCTTAATACCATACCGCCGCCGTTAGCTGCATTGTTACGGGCAACGAGTGTATTCGTCAGTCGTATTTTGCCATCCGAATGAGCATATATTCCTCCCCCTTGCACAGCTGCATCGTTTGTACAGATAGAAACCGATTCCAGCGTGAGCTCACTTCCACTAAATTCCACGGAGATGCCACCGCCGTAACCGGCTTGGTTGTCCGTGATTTTAACATGCCTGATCTGTGCGTATGTATAGGCAAAACAGATACCTCCACCAGCATTCCGATCAATGCTATGCCAATCTTCGGGCTGAATATCGCCGCTTCCATCTGCCCTTCCCCCGCTGATGGTAAAGCCGTCGAGCAGGATATGGAGTGGGTCCGATCCGGTGTGCCCCGATGCCAAAACAACGTGATACGCGTGGGTGCCATCTCCGAAATCTCCGGAGAGGATGGTGCCGACGGCTGTTGCATCCGGGCGCGGGTCGGGCAATAGCCGCTGGTCATTGAGGTCGTTGATGTCATTGGCGGGGTCAAATCCACCAAATAGCTGTACATGGTTCACCAGCGAGAACGATCGATCGCGGGGATCGGTGCTGGGCTCCGCCCCGTCCAGTGCACCATACTTCGGCGTGTAAACACCTTTTGCCACATAAATCTTCAAGGGAGTGCCTGCAGACCAGCTGCCTTCGTTTTCTTTGGCCCATTTCAGTGCGTCGGCCAGCTCGGGAATGGCGTTAGCCCACGAACTACCATCGCCTCCAGCACTGGCACGCTGATCGACATACAGGATACCGCCCGAAGGCACATACGGCTGGGCATTTACCAGCTGAAAAAACAACAGGCACAGGATAGCCAGTAAACCGCAACGATACATCGTTACTTTCTTTTCGGAACAAGGACGCGCGTCTATCGTCATCGCAATAATTTGATCAGTTATGGGTTTCATCCAATTCATTAATCTCCCGGTTAATTTCTTCCAGTTTTCCGTGGTAATACCAAACGACACCGACAAATGCCAGTGCTAGCAAAAAGAGCAGGAGGAATATAAGTCGGTATGTCAGCCGGTATCGCATGGTAGAATTTCGGCAAATGTAGCTGAACGGAGCTTTTTCGCCCGCATGGTGCACCTTACAAAAACCTTACAATTGATTAAGGGGCCGCAGATTTGTTGGTATCCTGCACATAAAGCTACGTTGCACGTAACTGGCGTATGGTGCAACGTCTCTTGTATTACTTTAGCGTAGCGGGAAACTATCCGTAAAAAGGCTCCTGTCGATTATCCCAAAAGAAATGAAGGATGATCTGGGTGTCCACGTCTCTTACCGAATCTCTCCGCAATGAATGCATACAAAAACTGAAGGGATTTCTTGGCTTTAGGTGTATAATGGATTTCGAGGCTCATTCCAAATCAAGCATTTCCCGAACCGTAGTGAAGGGGGTGAGCTTACCGGCCTGAGCTTCGACCATGGACTCCTTCGTTCCTTCCACGACGTAGGTAGGCAACGTTTCGTCATCTTCAATGACGAAATTAATCTTCAGCAGCTTCAATACCGATTCAACAGCATGAAGTTGCTCCTTATTTTCCGGTTGGACGATCAACGTTTGCATGTCTGGACACATTCATTTTTGTAAAAATACAAATTAATCATCCAATTGCAAAAACAGGGGTTCAACTCATCGGCCATCCTAGATTCAACCTCCGCTACGCACTCAAAGCGACTGAACAAAACCCACCAATTCAGCGTGCGATGCGAAACCGAGTTTCTTACGGATACGGTGTTTGGTCACCATCACGGCATTGGCAGAGATGCCTTGCAGAGCGGCCATCTCTTTGTTGCTGAAATGCAGTTTTTCCATCGCCAGACAGCGGATCTCCGCAGGTGTCAAAGACGGATACCGTTCTTTGATCTGATATTGGAATCCCGGATAGACTTTACCGAATAACTCGCTGAATTTGTTCCAGCCCTCTTCGGTGAGTACCACCTGCCGGTTGAGTTGCTCGATAAGCTCTTGGTTTTCGGTAGTTTGGGCGGCTTGCTCTTTTTCCGACACACTGCGGGCCAATGCCTCCAACTGAATGCGGGCATCCTGCAATTCGCGGTCGGCCTCCAGCAATCGAAGATCACGGTCTTTCAGCGCAATTTCGTTCGCTTTGCGCTGTTTGTATACCCAGAATCCCCCGACCAGCAGACAAAAGGCCAATCCGCCGAGGATAATGTTGCGTTGGTTGATTTTCTGCTGACTCTCGAGCCGGAGCTGCTGAATCGCCGATTCCCGTTGGCCGGCCATGATGGATTGATTAGCCCGAAGCATCTGCAGCGCATTGAATTTTTTGTGGTAACGCTCATTGGCTACAATAGTTGAATCCATATAGCGGTCGGCCATGGCCGGGTTACCCGAGCGTGCATACCATTTGCTCATTACCGGAAACAGCTTACGCAGCCTGTCGGTCTGCCCCGAACGGTCAATAAAGACATATGCACTATCAATATAACGTTTGGCATGCGGCAGTAGTCCCTGGCGGATGAGGATATCGGCCATGGGAATGGCCGAACCGGCCGCAAGTGCATAGTCGCCATATTTTATCGCGATATCAATATCCCGCTGAAACAAAGGCATGGCGGTTTCATAATTTCCCCGGAGATATTGACTATAACCCAGATTGCCGGAGACGATGCCTTCCCAAACCTCCGAATCCGTTGTATTGCGCGTAAGTACATTTTCGAAGCATTCATCGGCCTTATCCAAGCTATCCTGTTGCTGAAAAACCAATCCCATGTTGTTCATCGCATGTTTCCAGTGGTGCTCATAGAAGTCTGACTTTGGCACACGGACAACTTGCTCAAAATAGGCCATCGCACGAGTATAGTCGCTAAACTTCATGTACTTATCGCCGATTTCCTCCAAGTAGGCAACTTTGTTGGGAAACGCTGCAATAGTGACCTGCTGCAACATGCTATCCAACGAAGCATACCAGCGGAAGGACAACTCATACTGCTGGTCGTCCCAGTGATGCAGGGCAACCACATAGGTGGCCCGGCACGCAATGTGCCAAATCCGCTGTTCCTTACCTCGCTGAGCCATGCGGTACATCTTTTTAAGTGGCGCGGTCTTTCCCCTGAAGTCAAACAGCGCCTCCAGAAGATCCGCCTCCATTTCGCCCTCATTGTCACGATACCGCCGTGCAGCTTGTCTTAGTTCGTCAATGGCGGCATAAGCCTTGGCGGTATCGTTTTGTAAATTGATAACCTTACCATAAAACCGGTGAATGGCATCCAGTTTCTGGTGATAGGGTTTGCCAAGGAGTTCGGTAGGTTGTGCCTCAGAATCGTCACCCGGCTGTCCCCAAGCGGCAACTTGCAACAGGGTAAACGCTATCAGGAAAACGGTGGGAAGGTTGGTCATGCTTAGGTATTTTGAAACGTTATTCCAATGTCGTTAAGCTTCGGTCGCGTATCCGGATACATTTATTCGATGATGCGCGTTGAGAATGTCCCACGATGGCGTGAAGCGGAGTTTATACATCCGCCAAAAATAACATTCTTTCCGAAACTAAGGATAATGCAAAATGCAATAGGCAAAAACCTTATCCCACGTATTCGCCGGGTATTTAAAAACCAATCGTTTACATGTTATCAAATCAATAAGATTTCCAGATAACTTCAACTTACCAATACTTGTCTTAATTGCAATTTTCCACAAGCTAGCATTGCTCAGGAAAATGATATTAGTGGAGTTTCAATAATAGCCTGTGTTTTTTTTGGAAATCCGCTTATCTCCAACGATATACCACAGCAATATGTGTGTATCAATGAGATAATTCTTTTGGCATCGCTTTCGTGACGGTGATATCGCTTTCCAGAAGCCGCATAACCGGGGAGACTCAGATAGCCTGCACCCCTTACAGCAGCCCCTGCTTCTCCCCAAACCGGTAGCGCAGCCCGATCTCGTGCGTCGTGTTGCTGATCCGCCGGTTCAGCGGCTCGCTGCCCGGGTTGAACTGGTAAGAGTAGCCCAGCCCGAAGCCGCCGAAGTTGAACTGTGCCATCCCCGCGATCTCTCCGTAGCTCCGCACGTTCACACCGATGCCGAACACCTCCTTGATGAGGATTAATGCCGAGGCCTCCGCCTGCGGCCGAAGGTTCTCCGCATACGTCACCAGCACACTCGGCCGCAGGTGGAAGTCCGTGCCCATCGGGAACAAGGCTCCCGCCGTCAGGTGGTACACATTGCGGAAGTTAAACCGGCTGTCCGTGGCCACACCCAGACTCCCAAGCATCAACCGCGGAAGCGACAGCCCCACGTAGTACCGGTCCGGACGGTACAGCATCACCCCGAAACCGATCAGCGCATCCGTCTCCTTCACGTCCTCCCGGAACGCCGGATCCATCGGGTCCAGCTGCGAGAAACGGCCGTCCAGGTAGCTCACCCCCGCGTTCAGCGAAAGGCCCACATACTCCGTCTCCGATATCCGCACGCTCTTGGCGAAGAACGCACTCGCCTCCGTCAGCTTCTCAACCGCCAGGCTCTCATGGCGGATGTTGATACCCGCCGTCGCCCCGAAGCTCTCGAAACCCACATGGCCGCTCCCCCAGAATACCGTGGGCGCACCGTCAACGCCGACCCACTGCCGGCGGCCGATGATGCTTACCTCTCCCCCCTGATTCATCAGGCTCGCCGCCGGGTTCACCACCGTCCGCAGTTCGCCGTGCTGCGTGTGTGTCAAAGCCTGCTGGGCATGTGTAACCAGCACCCAGGCCAACAGTAACAGTAGTGCTAATAGCAATTCCTTTTTTTTCATGTCCTTCGTTTATTGACAATTAACCATTAACAATTGACAATTAACCCTTAAAACTAGTATCTGATAACAAAATATCCCTTCCTGTGCTCCCATTTCCCGTTCACTTTCACCTCCACGATGTAGAAGTACGTCCCTGCCGGCAGCTGCTGCTGAGCCGTGCTGATGCCGCGGAACACCATCCGGTCGTTGTCGTAGCCACTGGCCTCCCACAGCACCGTACCGTTACGGCTGATCACCGTCACACGGTTCTCCCGATGGTCCCTGATGCCCTCGATGATGAGGTACTCGTTGATGCCGTCGCCGTTCGGCGACACCGCCTGGTGTACCCGGATCGGGAAGTCCGATGACGGGTCGGTCACACGGAGGGTCACCGTTACCGGCTCGGCTGCTTCGTAGTTGCCGTCGCCCGTCTGCGTGGCCGTGATGGTAACCGTGCCCAGTCGATGGATGTTGAGCGTATTGCCGCTCACCGTGGCAACCTGTTCGTCGTCGATGCTCAGCGTCACCGGAAGTTCGCTGCTTGCCGATACATCCACCTGGATGCTGCCCGCATCGCGGTTCACTTCCGCAGGGGCGTCCAGCGTGATCGATTGGTCCGCTTTCGTAATGGTCAGCGTGGCACCGTGGTAGCTGAACGCGTAGTTCGCAGATTGGCCGCCGCTTACCGTGATCGCATAGCTGCCCGGGGCGCTTGTTGTTGTTGTTGCATCCGTTGCCGCGGTGGGCCGTGTATCCAGTGCCGAGGCATCCTCTCCGTCAACGAAACCATCGTATGAGATTTCAAACACAGGGTTATCTTCTCCATAAGCACGCGTGGCGTCCGCTGTGCGCACCGCAAGCCGCGCCTTCGCGATGTGCAGGGTCCTGCTCACCGGTGCTGCCGCGGAATAGTCCGCATTGCCCGCCTGCGTGGCCGTGATCCGGATATCGCCCGCGCCGCGGATGGTCAGTCTGTTGCTGTTTGCTATACTGGCTATGTCCGTTGGCTTGTCGTCCATGTCCGTCACCGTATAACTCACCGGCAATCCACTCGTGGTTGTCGCCGTAAGTGTTACCGCATCGTCGCCGTAGGTACGGTCAGCCAATGCACCGAGTTCCACCCACTGTGGCCTGCGGTCGACCAGTTCCAGCCCAATCGATACAGAACGCTGTCCATTGCCTCCGGCAACCACGCCATTCGCCTGCAGCGTATGGCGCCCCAGCTCAAGGTCTGCCGGAACCGGAAGCGAGCCACCGAAGCTGCCATCCGCAGCCACCGGAAGGTGGCCCACCAGCTCAGGTACCGAGAACAGGTAAACCGTCACCACCGTGCCCGGCTCGAAGCCGTTGCCGCTCACGTAAACCTGCGTACCGTTGCCCTTGAGCAGCCGGATCACCGCATCGATCGCCGAGATCGGGATACGTTCCCCATCCGGGCCAACCGAGGCCAGCTCCAGCGCATAGCCATCGCCGCTCAGCCGCAGGTATTCGCTGTCCACCACTTCCAGCATCACCGCCTCCACCTTACCATCCGTGATGACCACCGGGATGCCCGGGGCCGGTTCCGGAAGGTTGCCCTCCCCGTCCGGCACCGGCTCCGTCGGGATGGCCTGCACCGGATCGCTGGCCGCTCCCGTGCCCACCCCGTTCACCGCCGAAACGCGGAACAGGTACGTGCGGTTGTTCTCCAAGCCGATCACCAGCGAACGCGTTGCCGCCGATGGCTCACGGTCCAGGACCGTCCATGTTGCTCCCCCGTCACGCGAGTATTCGATCATGTAGTCCGCCACCGCCGGGAATACATCCGCGGGCACTTCCCATTCCAGCATCACCTGCCGGTTGCCGGCCGTAGCCGAAAGCCCCGTCGGGGCACCCGGGAAATCCGAGACCGGATACCGGTAAGGTGACCCCACTATCGCCATCCCGTCCAAACGGATCGACAGTTCGTCTAAGCCTCCTCTTTCCGGCGTATACATCGCCGAATACGTGCCGTCCCCGTTGTCCGTCACGTCCATCCCCGCACTGTTGGCGCCCGATACCGACACCGTAAATGCCAACGGGGAAACCGTCGTTACCGGATGGCCATACGCATCCCGCGCGGTGATGGTAACGGTGACCTCCTTCCCTGCCTCCGCAGGTGATATTTCCGCATCCGTATGCGTTGCACTTGCCCTACCGGCGGTGATCCGGCCTGTGGCCGTAGCCGATTCCGTACCGATCCGGTAATTGCTGGCTTCCGCACCGCCGAGCACAAAATCGGTGACCGTAACCGTTTTGTTATCGCCTACACCGGTGTCAGCGTATCTCGCCGTCCCGGTTATCGTAACCTCGTCGCCCTCCACGACACCCCCAAGGGCATAGTTGTCCACTGCCAGCGTAGCCGTATCATTGCCATCGTAAACTTTCCCGATGACGGGCGTACTGTGCAGCGCTACCCGGAGTTCCTTCGGTGTGATCGTCCCCTTCGTAAAGGCTTCCGCGGCAGCTACGGTATAATTGGCCTTATCGGCACCGCCGAGCACGAAGCCGGAAACCGTAATTTCCTTCTCCGTGCCGACATTGCCGTCTTCATAGGTAGCTGTGCTTTTGATGGTCACCTCGTCGTCGCCCACGATCCCGTCGAGGGTGTAATTGTCCGGCATCAGGACAATCGCCGTCGTGCCGTCGTATTCTTTCGTAATTAACGGGTAGCCATCCAGCACCACTGTAAGCGGCTTGGCTGTGATGGTACCCGTTATGGTGGAAGAGGTTGTTATAATACGGTAGTTAGGTGCATCCGCACCGGTTAGTTCGAAGTCTGACACCACGATACTCTTATCGGTTCCCGCATTTTTATCGCCGTATGCCGCCGTACCGCTGACCGCCAGGTCATCGCCGGGCAGCCCGCCGACCGGCACGTAATTGGCTGCGGCAAGCGTAGCGGCATCGGTACCGTCATAAACCTTGATGATCTCGGGCATGTTGTTGAGCTCGACCGCCAGTGGCTTCTGCGTGATGGCAAAATCCGCATCCGTATAGGCAATCGTGTAGTTGGCATCTGCGAAAAGCGTACCCTGCGTAATCGCATAAGTATCCGCGTCTTCACCCGGAGCACGGGAAAGCGTACCTGTTAAAATACTTTCATCGTCGTCCCGTTCAAAGCCAATGGCCTCGAACGTCAGTGCCGGATCAGCCGAACCGTACACCTTACCCTGACCCGCATCCGCAATTATTGTCAGCGTTTTTGGCGTGATGGTAAAGTCCGCAGCTGTGTAACTGATCGTATAGTTCGACCCAACAGCCAGCGTACCCTTTATAATCGCATACCTATCCATATCCTCGCCCGGTTCGCGAGCCAATGCACCTGTTAAAACGCCTTCATCGTCGTCTCGCTCAAAGCCCATGGTCGCATAAGTAAGCACCGGATCTGCCGAGCCGTATACCTTGCTTTGGTCAGCATCGGCGATCACCGTCAGCAATTTTGGCGTGATTGTAAAGTCCGTGCCCGTGTAGGCAATCGTGTAATTTACGCCTGCGGAAAGCGTACCCTGCGTAATCGCGTAACTATCAACATCCTCGCCCACTTCACGGGATAAAGCACCCGTGAATATGCTTGCATCGTCGTCCCGCTCGAAACCTATAGCCTTATAGGTCAATACCGGATTAGCTGAACCATATACCTTGCCCTGCCCCGCATCAGCGGTCACCGCCAGCGTTTTTGGTGTGATGGTAAAGTCCGCAGCTGTGTAACTGATCGTATAGTTCGACCCAACAACCAGCGTACCCTGTGTAATCGCATACCTATCCACATCCTCGCCCGGTTCGCGAGACAATGCCCCTGTTAAAACGCCTTCATCGTCGTCTCGCTCAAACCCAGTGGTCGCATAAGTAAGCACCGGCTCGGCAGAGCCGTACACCTTACTTTGGTCGGCATCTGCCGTTACGGTTAGCGCCTTGGCCGTGATCGCAAAGTCTTCACCCGTATAGGCAATCGTATAGTTCGCCCCAACAACCAGCGTACCCTGTGTAATCACATAAGTATCCACATCCTCGCCCGGCGCACGGGAAAGCGCACCTGTTAATACGCTTTCATCGTCGTCCCACTCAAAGCCTGTGGCCGCATAAGTAAGCACCGGATCTGCCGAGCCGTATACCTTGCTTTGGTCGGCATCGGCGTTTATTGTCAAAACCTTTGGCGTGATGGTAAAATCTTCACCCGTATAGGTAATCGTGTAGTTGGCACCTGCCGACAGCGTACCCTGCGTAATCGCATAGGTATCCACATCCTCACCCGATGAACGGGAAAGCGTACCTCCAAGTATACCTTCATCGTCGTCCCGCTCAAAGCCAGCGGCCTCGAACGTGAGCGTCGGGTCGGCCGAACCGTACACCTTGCTTTGGTCAGCATCGGCGTTTATAGTCAAAACCTTTGGCGTGATGGTAAAATCTTCACCCGTATAGGTAATCGTGTAGTTGGCACCTGCCGACAGCGTACCCTGCGTAATCGCATAGGTATCCACATCCTCGCCCGCTTCACGGGATAGTGCGCCCACCAATATATCCTCATCGTCGTCCCGCTCAAACCCTGTGGCCGCATAAGTAAGCACCGGGTCGGCCGAACCGTACACCTTGTTTTGCCCCGCATCTGCAGTCACTGCCAGCGTTTTTGGCATGATGGTAAAGCCTGCGCCCGTATAAGTAATCGTATAGTTATCCCCGGCATCAAGCGTACCCTGCGTAATCGCATAGGTATCCACATCCTCGCCCGCTTCACGGGATAGTACGCCCGCCAATATATCCTCATCGTCGTCCCGTTCAAAGCCAGTGGCCGTATAGGTAAGCACCGGATCGGCCGAGCCGTACACCTTACTTTGTCCCGAACCAGCAGTCACCGTCAGCGATTTTCGCGTGATGGTAAAGCCTGCGCCCGTATACGTAATCGTGTAGTTATCCCCAGCATCAAGCGTACCCTGCGTAATCGCATAACTATCAACACCCTCGCCCGGCGCACGGGAAAGCGCACCTGTTAATATACTTTCATCGTCGTCCCACTCAAAGCCTGTGGCCGCATAAGTAAGCACCGGATCTGCCGACCCGTATACCTTGCTTTGGTCAGTATCCGCAGTTATCGCCAGCGTTTTTGGCGTGATGGTAAAGTCCGCAGCTGTGTAGCTGATCGTATAGTTCGACCCAGCAGCCAGCGTGCCCTGCGTAATCGCATAATTATTCACATCTTCGCCCGATGAACGGGAAAGCGTACCTCCAAGTATACCTTCATCGTCGTCCCGCTCAAAGCCGGCGGCCTCGAACGTGAGCGTCGGGTCGGCCGAGCCGTACACCTTGCTTTGACCAACATCTGCCGTTACGGTTAGCGTCTTGGCCGTAATCGCAAAGTCTTCATCCGTGTAAGCAATCGCGTAGTTGGCACCTGCCGACAGCGTACCCTGCGTAATCGCATAGGTATCCACATCCTCGCCCGCTTCACGGGATAGTGCGCCCACCAATATATCCTCATCGTCGTCCCGCTCAAACCCTATGGCCGCATAAGTAAGCACCGGGTCCGCCGAACCGTACACCTTGTTTTGCCCGGCATCTACAGTCACTGCCAGCGATTTTCGCGTGATGGTAAAGCCTGCGCCCGTATAAGTAATCGTATAGTTATCCCCGGCATCCAGCGTACCCTGCGTAATCGCATACCTATCCACGTCTTCGCCCGCTTCACGGGATAGTACGCCCGCCAATATATCCTCATCGTCGTCCCGTTCAAAACCAGTGGCCGTATAGGTAAGCACCGGGTCCGCCGAACCGTACACCTTGCTTTGTCCCGCACCAGCAATCACCGTCAGCGTTTTTGGCGTGATGGTAAAGTCCGCGCCCGTATACGTAATCGTGTAGTTATCTCCGGCAACCAGTGTACCGATGTCAATTGAATAGCCGTCTACATCTTCACCCGCTTCGCGGGATAGTGCGCCCGCCAATATATCCTCATCGTCGTCCCGCTCAAACCCTGTGGCCGCATAAGTAAGCACCGGGTCGGCCGAACCGTATACCTTGCTTTGTCCGGCATCAGCGGTCACCGTCAGTGATTTTGGTGTGATGGTAAAGTCCGCAGCCGTATAAGTAATCGCGTAGTTTTCCCCCGCATCAAGCGTCCCCTGCATAATCGCATAGGTATCCACATCCTCGCCCGGTTCACGAGACAATGCGCCTTCCAATAGGTTTTCATCGTCGTCGCCAACAAAACCCGTAGCCGAATAAGTAAGCACGGGGTCTGCCGAGCCGTATACCTTATCGTCATCACCGGCTTGAATCGTCAGCGATGCCGGCTGTATTTCCCCGATGGGAGCGCTGATGGTCGTCAACGCCAAGGCATAATTGCCGGCGTCTGCCCCGGTAAGCGCCAGCCCGGTCACCGTCACCATCTTTTCCTCACCGGCATTTTTATCGTTGAACGCTCCATTTGACGGAAAAACCAACTGCACTTCATCATCAGGCAATGCTTCACTGAGGGTATAGTTTCCGGCTACCAATTCGGCCACGGAACCACCGTCGTATGTTTTGGTAACCCCACCGGTCAGTCCCGCCGTCAATACATATCGGGCCACCCGCAGTTCAACAGGAGCGCTTTCGGCCGTTCTGCCACAAATATCGGTCACCTGGCAGCGGAATTGCATGCCATCCATGTCTATCCTGGAATCGCCCACATGCAGCTCATGGGTATCCGTCCCGCTGAAGGTCCCCTCCTCCGCAAGATCGGTGTAGCTATCGCCGCCATCGGTGCTTACCTGCCATTGGTAGACAGACACAAACTCGCTGCCCGTTACCGAAAAAGCAGTCGATTCGCCATAGATGACTTCATGTTCGCCCTCGGGTGCCGTTACCGTTGGTGCGGCATCTGCCACCCGCAACAGCGCCGCTTCGGAGTACATCACCGCAGTGCCATATACCCGTGCACGGAAGTAAACACCGGAAAGCTCTTCGGTATCGTTGATGGTCAACGACGGTGAATCCGCTCCGGTGAACCGGGCATCGTCCTCAAGGTCCGTAAAGGTTTCCCCATCGGCACTAAACTGCCACTTGTAGCCACAAGCACCTGTAGCAGCTACCGAAAAAATAACAGATTCTTCGGGACAGGCCGTTTGTGCCTCGGGCTGTCCATCGATTGTAGGGGGATGTATATCAAAGATCCCGGCTGGCGGCAGCAGAAACGCTTCGTCGATAGCATCCGGATAGGCAACGGTGCTGATCTGCCAGTTTTCCACCGCATTCAATTCGGCTACGATGGCATCCGCATGCCCCGCATACGCGTCGTCACCCACAACCGCGTTGTAGGCATGGCCGCCAATATGGCTGACGGTGACATGCTGAATGGCATCCCCCCGGCCGGTAAAAGCGTCTACGGAGCGGCTCGAACTGACCGCATCCGCATCCAGGCTGCTGTCCCACCCGGATATATTGATGCCGATGGCCGCCAATAGCTGCGGGCTGTTCACATCGCCGAGAAATGCAAATAGTTGGTCCCCCGCTATCCCCAAGCTTACGTGGCCATCGCCCAGGGCATTGGGCAATACGCTTTGTACGGTACCCGAACTTGCCTCCAGCCCGTATTTGCAGCGAATGGTCACCTGAGTTCCGGCACTAATGCCCCCTTCGGGTGCAATCCACCGGATGATGCCATCGCTTGGCGCCTTTTCGGGGGATTGGAACGCATCGTCATCGGTCCATCCCAGATCGGTGAAATATATCGTCGTACCCTCTTCCACATGCTGCAGCAGTACGAATGAAAATTCGTCGTCCTGCTCCGCACCGTCTACGCCGTCGTCAAAGATCCGGAAACCGGTAAAGGCGATTGCGCCTGCGTCCAGATCGCATTGCGCAAGGGCGGGTGCCGTGCCCAGCAACAGGCCGATGAGGGTAATATAGGTTCGAAGAAGGTTTTTCAATTGCATAGGGGTCGGTAATGGGGTAACGCTAAGAACATAAATAAGTATTGAACCATCCGCTCTTCGGGAACGTCATCGATTGATTCATTTGTTGTTTCCATATAGGTTGTAGTGTTTCGGCAGTTCGTACATTCGCATATCCTTCACCGTTGTCGTCCACCCAATAAACCGGTGCGAGGTAATGTTGCGTTGCTTCATCTAGCAGCATCGTTCCGCGGGTCCCTGTTAGCGGATGTTCCAGTAGCAGCGCCGGGATATCGGTTCCCCGCCAGCGGTGCAAGTCCTCCAGCGCCACCAATTTGGCGAGCACTCCCCCTACGTCCCAACCCAGCGCGCCCACCGGTGACGCCTGCCTATCAACGGCTTCGGAAAAGGCCGCGCAGTACTGGCGGTTTTCCGCCAAATCCAACCGGGATGTCCAGGCGCAATACCCCTTGACCAAGGGCCTCCCTGCTTCTGGTGGCATCGCGGCACATTCGGCCAACAGGGTGGAGCTGCCGTAGAGCTGCGGTGCATGGTTGGCCAATCGGCTTTGCACGGCGCCGAGGAAAGGTACCGTTAGCGGTCCGCTGAATATCGACAACAGTGCCAGTGGCTTTCCGTATGTATCCATAAAATCCAGCAGCGGCGCCAGATCGAACACTGTTTCCAGGTGCTTACCGATAAAGTTATGTCGCATCTCGCCCCCCGCCCGGGTAAATCCGTTGGTCATGGCATGTGCCAGCGCATACCCGCTATCGTAAAAGTTCGTGGCGAGCACCGCATCGCGGTGGCCGTTTTCGGCCGCCGCCTCTCCGGTGAGTGCACTGCACAGCCACTCGTGGTGGGTCAGGCAAATCACGTGGCCTTCCGGCTCGCTGGAAGCAGGGTATTTCGCACCCGGATGCACGATTAACAACAGTTTGTTCAGTGCCTTGGCGACCTGAGACACAGCCGGCACGTGCGGGCCGTCGATGAAAGCCACCAGCACGTCCACCCCCTCGTTGAGGCAGAGGTGCTCCGCTTTTTCCAACACCAGCTGCTTATCTGTCCCGAACCCGATATTGGCCGTTACGTAGCGACAGTCGCCGATAGGGTGCCTTTGGAGGGAAAGCTGCACACCCGTGAGAAAGTCGTAGCCAATCATCGGGTGTGTGGTAGAAGCCGGTAGCAGTATTCCGATTTTCATATTATTCAGGGGTTATACCCATTCACGCAGATGACAAAGTTCAGGCATAAGTAGGGCTGCAAATTAGTATGTGCTTGTCCGCCACCAACAGCCGCAACGACCCGGTCGGGGTGGTCAACGGTCAAGTCCGCCATCCATCCCGATTCATCGTCGTCCGTCCGTTCACTCCGGCTATACAGGGCATTGCCGGGCGCGATAGCCGGATAACGACCTTCGGGCGAGGAAGAGGTGCCCGGATTGGCCCCAAAGGCCGGCACGGCTAGCCCGGAGATCGAATGCCGATGGGCAGGCAACTGGTCGACAGCCAGCGTCGTCGTTTCCGTCCCTCCGGATTGGCCCTGCGTAAATCCGCTTCCCTGGTGGATGGGCACCTTCCCGCGCAGGTCGGGCAGGGCAAAGGTTGTTGTACCGTTACCACCATACCTTGTGCCGATGAGGTTGAACAGCGGAGTGTATTCAGCGATGTTAAGCAACCTACCGTCGCAGGGCAGCCAACCCTGGGGGGCATAATCTTCACCTACTATTTTGATTTCTCCGATATACATAACTTATGATGTTACCTCTGAAACATGAACTAAAAAACCCGGCCGTTAGGGCCTCATTGGAAAATTCCCATGCCAACAAATGACAAAATTTATCGTCAGATAAGGTTGCATGTTGTTATGCGGATTGCCCGCTCCCGCAGGTTCTGCATGCAGTTGCGCCTGCAAGGGTCCGAACTCGCCGGACGGTGTATCCGTATACGCAGGCGCATCGGTTGGTGCAAAGTACGCATTCACCGGATTGTCCGTGTCGGCCGATACGCCGGCCGGCACCCTCGGTTCCACGGTGTGGGTATGGGCGGGCAGCTCGTCGACAGTGAGCGCCACGGTAGCTGTGCCTCCGGCTTCGCCAAGCACATACTGCGGACTGCCCGGCGGGAAGGAATGCATGGGTGCCCGCCCGCGCAGATCGGGCAGCGCAAAGGTGCTTATGCCGTCTCCTCCATACTTCGTTCCCAAAACTTGGAACAAGGTCGTGTACGAAGTGATAAGCAATAACTGCCCTTCGCATTTCATAAAATTTTTCGGTGCAAAATCGAAGGCACACATCATGATATCTCCGACGAAAGGGGTTGCAGACATACGTTTAATTTATGTACGGGTGGGGAATATTCCCTGCACCGCGATTAAGAAATTCAGGGTTAAAAAAGGCATCATGTTATCGTGGGGCTGCCCGCTACCCACCGTTCCAGAGGTGAGGGGAGCCTGCACCATGCGGTCATCTGCCGCGTCGTGGAACCGGGCGATCCCGGTTGCCGCCCCCGCGGGGTAATGCCCTGCGGGGTCTGTCTGGTTAGCCGTGGTGCCGCTCCCCATCGTTATTGTAGCGGCTTCGCTTCCCGTGCGGGCGGGATGGCCGTGGGCGGCCAGTTCGGAGACCGTCAGTGTGTGGGTTCCTGCTCCCCCCCAGGCACCGTGGTGCAAGCCGTTGCCAGCATGCACCGGTACCCGGCCGCGAAGATCCGGCAGGCCGAAGGTTGTGCCATCCCCGCCATACGTCAAGCCAATGAGCGCATACAGGGCCGGAAAATCGCTGACAAACACTAGCTGCCCCTCGCACTTAACCCATCCATCAGGCACCCTATCAAACGCTACCATGATGATTTCCCCTATAAAAAACTCATTATCGGTCGCCGCTTGGCGGCTGCCTGCGATCAACCCGCCGGGCATGGCCATACCCGCGGCCAGGGCCGTGCCCATCTTGATGAATGTTCGCCGGTTATACGGATTCATAAATCGGATATTGCTTTCATAAACATACGGTTTCAACGCGTTTCCATCTCTTGGATATCCTTTTCAATCGCATCGAGCTTACCGCTGTAATACACGTACACCGACACGGCCACGGCCAACAACAAAATGGCGAATATGAGCAACAGCACTGGATACATAGATTTATTACGCATAGATAGAAACTACCGCAAACATACTGTCTGACGCCGAAATGCGGGCAATCCATAGCGTTACAACTGGCGTTACAATTGAATAACCGGTGCAGACCGGGATCAGAAGTCCGTAAAATACGCGGTGTACACCACAGCCGGTGTATGGTCGTTAGAAAGGCCGAGTTTCTTGCGCAACCGGTGCCAGGTGACGCGTAGGGATGCGGGCGAGATTCCCAGTGCATGGGCAATCTCGGGGTGCGACAGCTCCAAACGGAGTAATGTCAGGTAGCGCACCTCTGCCCGCGTCAGATCGGGATGCCGCGCCAGCAGCTTGTCGGTAAAACCCGGGTACAGCTTGTGGAACTGTTCCCGGAAGTCTTCCCAATCCTTTTCGGTAAGGATGGTGCTGGTTCGGAGTTGTTCGAGCACGTGGTCATCCACTTCCTGGGAAGCGATGCGCTCCATGGACTGAAGGATACGCGAATTTTGGTGAATCTTGTAGGTGTACCCATCAAGCAGTCTGCGGGCGTTATCCAACTGCTGCCGCGTCTGTTCGAGTTCCATGTCCTGAAGTCGGCGCTGGGTGCGGTTTCGGGATACGATGGCCCGGTAGATGATGAGGGTGGCCGCCAAGGCGACCAGCAACCCGCCGATAATGCCATTACGGACCAAGCGCTGACGGGCACTTTCTCCCCGTAACCGCTGCAGCGCGGCTTCCTGCTGGCCAGCGGTAATTTCCTGGTTGGCACGCATCAGTTTCAGGGCATTGAATTTTTCGGCAAAGTGCTTATTGGCCGCTAATGCCGAGTCGAGGTACTGCGCGGCCAGCGCCCGCTCGCCCTGCGCCGTATGCCATTTGCTCATCACGGGGTAGAGCAGGCGAAGCCTGTCGGCCTGCTCGGACCGCCGGATGTAATCGAGCGCTTTGTCTATATACACCTTGGCTTCGGCTGTCTGGCCACGTTGCGTAAGGATATCGGCCATGGGAATGGCAGACCCGGCTGCCAATCCCAAATCATCATATTGCTCGGCAACGCGGATATCTTTTTCAAATAACGGGATGGCTTCGCTGTAATTGCCCTGTAAGTACAAGTTATGCCCCAGGTTGCCCGAAGCGAGGCCGTCCCACTGCTCGTCGGCCATTTCCGTGGCGTGGTCTACCAACCGCCGGAAACAAGCATCGGATCGATCCCACTGGCCGAGTTCGCGATACGCCAGCCCCATGGTGTTGATCGCATGCCGCCACCTGTTTAGGTAAAAATCCCGGATGGGCAGCGCGGCAACCTGCTCGAAATAGGGAATGGCTTTTCCGTAATCGCCGAAACGGTAATACGCCCGTCCGATTTCTTCGAGGTAGTTGACCTTATCGGGGAAAACCGCTACGTCCAGTTCACGTAGCATCTCATTCAGGCGAAGGTACCAGCGGAAGCCCTGCTCATACCGGCCCGCCATCCAATGGTGCTGGCCGATGCTCCAGACAGCCCGGCAGGCTACATGGGCTACACCTTCGTGCTCCGCCTCTTCCAGTGTAAGCAATAGTTTGTCCGGGCTGCCCGAACCGACTTTATCGTCGTAAATGGCATCCAGCAGATCTGCTTCCAGGCGCAGTTCCTTGTCGCCCAACCGGTCGGCCAATGTACGCATGCCCGCGAGCGTATCAGCCAACTGCACCTCGGGTATCCCGGAGTCGATGACATTCCGATACAGGCGATCGATCGCATCCAGGCGCTGGTTATAGGGTTTACCAACCAATTCCCGATATTGCGCCTGAGCGATCGCAACACACAGCAAAAGAAAAAAAAGCGAGGCGGTAGATGGCTTCATTTCACCACAAAAATAACAATAGTTTCGGAAAAAGCCTTAATACCACCTAATTTCCGGCCATCCGAGATTTCGGGCATACTCACCGAGATGGAGCTTACCGTCCTTCAGCTCATCGCCAAAGGCAAATCGTCAAAAGAAATTGCCAATACCCTTTATTTAAGCCCCTATACCATAAAAAATCATCGGAACCACATTTGCCGCAAACTGGGTTTGGACGAGGGCCACAACGCGTTATTGCGGTGGGCGTTGGAGCATAGGGCATGGATAGGCGGGGAATGAGCACGGTGGCTACCAGGCCTTGGTGCCATCCGTATCCCCTTTACACTTCTTGCACGAGGTATTCAGCGATATTGCGGCTTTCCGAAGAGAAGGAAATCCCCAGGGCTAGTTTTGTGCGGCCATCGGTCGCATAAGGCTGCATATACTGCTGGCTTAGTACCTGCTCCAGCGCTTCCTGCGCCGTGCCGTCCAGCTTCAGCTCGATCACATAAATGTAGTTGTCTGTTTTCACCAGTACATCACAGCGCCCCTTGGCACTGTGCACCTCGGTGTGCACCTCCACGCCGGCCAGTTTGAAGGTCAGCACGGTGATGACATTGAATATCGATTCGGTGTCGCCCCGCCAGTGGTCGTAGGGGACCTGCCCAATCAGGGCATCGAGCGTGCGGATGAGTGCGGGTATGTCCGCGGCGCCCAAAGCTCCGCGCAGGGCCGTTGCCAGCGCCAGCGAATCGGGTGTCACGGGCTCGCGGTAAGCGTTCAGCAGGCCATCCAGCAAACTCTCCCGCACCTCACGGTTCGGGTAGCCCAATTCGTACAGTTGCCCCGTCTGTTGCCGGATGGTGAGGTACCCCGTCTGGAACAGCAGCGAAACCATGTCCAGCCGGTCCGTATTGAAGTCCGCCAATGCATTGGCACTGGCCTGCACCCCGTCCATATCCCCCAGCTTGCGCTTCTTCAGCTGCTCGAACAGGAAAGTGGGCGTACCGGTGGTGTACCAGTAGTTGTCGAACGTCCGGTCGGCCATGAAGTTCAACAGCGAAAACGGGTTATACACGCGTTCCGGCCCCCGCCACCAGTACCCGTTGTACCACGCCTTTATCGCGGAAAGGATGTCCGGGTTGTCTTTGCCCATCTCGCTTATTTCCACCGCGAAGTCCCGCTCCAGCTCCGCCTGCGAAATCCCCGCTACCGTGCCGAACTGGGCGTTGACCGTGATGTCCCGCAGGTTGTTCAGGTCGGAGAAAACGCTCACCCGGCTGAAGCGGCTCACCCCTGTCATGAACAGCAGGCGGATGTGCTCGTCGCGGCCTTTCAGTATCGAGTAGAAACTCTTCATCACCGACCGGTTCGCATCCAGTTGCGCCGGGTCTTCCAGGTAGTCGGTCAGCGGCTTGTCGTATTCGTCGATCAGGATAACCACCTGGCCCTTTATGGATGCTTTCTGAATAAGTTCCTTGAATTGTTGGTCGTAGCTGGTGTCGCTCAAGGATACATGCAGCCGTTCCGCATTGTCGGCCAGCGCACGGTAGAGCGCCGCTTCCAGGCCCAACGTCCGCACACCGATGTCTGCAAAATTGAAATGGATTACCGGGTTGGTCTTCGTCCAGTCCCAATGGTCATGGATCCAAAGCCCCCTGAACAGTTCTTCGCTGCCCCTGAACAACTCCTCCATCGTATCCACCAGCAGGCTCTTGCCGAAACGCCGCGGCCGGCTCAGGAAGTAATATTTGCCCGTATCCACCAGCCGGTGGATGACCTCCGTCTTGTCGACATACACATAGCCGCCCTCCCGGATTTCCCGGAAACTCTGCAAACCGATGGGATACTTTCTGGCCCCGAAGCCAGTTCGGGACTCCATTTCATTATGCATGCTGCTAAGATAGCGTTTTTTAGAGCAATCCCTGTATCCCGCCGAGCCGGTAACGCAGGCCGATCTCGTGCGTCGTGTTGCTGATCGGCCGGTTCAGCGGCTCGCTGCCCGGGTTGAACTGGTAACTGTAGCCCAGTCCGAAACCGCCGAAGTTGAACTGCGCCATGCCCGCCAGCTCGCCGTAGCTCCGCACGTTCGCACCGATGCCGAACACCCCCTTGATGAAGACCAGCGCCGAGGCCTCCGCCTGCGGACGCAGGTTCTCCGCATACGTCACCAGCACGCTCGGGCGCAGGTGGAAGTCCGTGCCCATCGGGAACAGTGCGCCCGCCGTCAGGTGGTACACGCTGCGGAAGTCGTAGCGGCTGTCTGAGGAGACACCCAGGCTGCCCAGCATCAGCCGCGGCAGCGACAGGCCCACGTAGTACCGGTCCGGACGGTACAGCATCACCCCGAAGCCGACCAGCGCATCCGTCTCCTTCACGTCCTCCCGGAAGGCCGGGTCCTGCGGGTCCAATTGCGAGAAGCGCCCGTCCAGGTAGCTCACCCCCGCGTTCAGCGAGAGGCCCACGTACTCCGTCTCCGAGATCCGCACGCTCTTGGCAAAGAATGCAGAGGCCTCCGTCAGCTTCTCCACCGCAAGGCTTTCGTGGCGGATGTTGAGGCCCGCCGTGGCACCGAAGCTTTCGAAGCCCACGTGCCCGCTCCCCCAGAACACCGTGGGCGCACCGTCAACACCCACCCACTGCCGTCGGCCGATGATGCTCACCTCTCCCCCTTGGTCGATCAAACTCGCCGCCGGGTTCACCACCGTGCGCAGCTCGCCATGCTGCGTGTGCGTCAAAGCCTGCTGCGCCTGCGTGGCAGTGGCCATCGCCAGCATCGCCGTGAATATAAGTTGTATCCGTTTCATTTCTTTCTTTGCTGTGTGCTGTTTTTTGCTGTGTACTATTTGCTTTTTGCTGTCTATTGTCTATCGTCTAATATCTCAGCACAAACCACCCCTTGTCGTACACCCACTTTCCCTCAACCAGCACCTCCGCCACATAGAAGTATGTACCTGCCTGTACCCGCTGCTGCCCCGCGCCCATGCCCCGGAACGCCACCGTGCCGTTGTTGTAACCTTCGGCAGTGTATACGACCGTGCCATTACGGTTAAAAATATTCACTTTATTCCGCGGGTAGTCCTTGACCGCTTCGATGATGAGGTATTCGTTGATGCCATCGCCATTGGGCGACACTGCCTTATGCACGCGTATCGGGAAGTCAGACGTGGGGTCTACCACGCGCACGGTCACCGTCACCGGCTCTGCCGCCTCATGGTTTGCATCTCCCGCTTGCATAGCCGTGATGCGTACCGTGCCCAGCCGGTGAATGAGCAGCGCGGTGCCATCCAGCGTAGCTACTTCTGGATCGTCCACCGCCAGTGTCACTGAGAGGCCGCTGCTGGCCGATACGTCCAGTTGGATAGCCCCTGCATCGCGGTTCACCTTGTCCGGTGCATTCAGGGCTATGGTCTGTGTGGCTGTACGCACGGCCAGCCTGTGCGATACCTCCGGTTGGTTGCTATAGTTACGATTTCCCGGTACAGCGGCCGTGATCGTGGTTTGGCCGACACCCACGATACGGATGCGTCTATTGACGATTTCCGCCACCAAGGTGTTGCTGCTGGTGTAAATGATATCCTCACCGCTGCTTGCAACAGCGCTTCCGTCGAAGTCCGCCGTGCCGTAGGTCTTCTCCGGCAGTGGAGGAAAGTCCAGCGTGCGTGTTGCCGGGTTGATCTGCAGCGTTGAGGTCAGTACCGTTGGGATATAATTCGGTCGCGTCACGGTGGCCGTTACTTCATATACTCCTGCGTCCGTCTGCCCATTATTGGTATAGCTTACCGATGCATCCGCTGCAACTCCTCGCGCGGCCAGGTTATGCCGACTGCCGTCAAAAATCACGGTCATCTCCGGAAGGTCAAGCCCTTGCTGATACGCCGGCGTGATACGGAAGGTTGTCCCGGTGTAAGCAATAATATCATAGTTCGCTCCTGCTCTCAACGTGCCTTGCTTGATGGCATAGGTTCCCACGTCCTCTCCCGTCACCCGCGACAACGCTCCCTTCATGATGCGTTCATCTTCACCGTCTGCAAACCCCGTTACCTTATAGGTCAGTACCGGATCCGCCTCGCCGTACACTTTGCCCTGACCTGCATTCACGTCGACCGCCAAAGCACGCGGCGTAATAACACCTACCACTGTCGGAACGGAGAGGTTATAGTTGTCTTTATCGGCACCCTTAAGGGATAGTCCGTTGATTGTGATGGTCTTATCAATGCCCGTAGAACCATTATCATAATTCGCCGACAGATAGACCAGCGATACATCATCCGTACCCACAAGGCCGTCTGCCGCGGTAAAGGCATTGAACATGAGGTTCGCCATTGCGGTTCCGTCGTACGTCTTGCTCACCGTCCGGACGGTGGGCACGATCATCCTTTTGTTGACCGTCAACTGCTGTACTTGGTTAGTGGCCGGTGTATAACTGTTACTGCCTGCCTGGCTTGCCGTGATGTTGGCTGTGCCTGCACCCACGATACGGATCCGGCCTCCTGCAATGACTGCAACATCCGTGTTGTCTGAAGTGTAACTGACGGCCAGTCCTGAACTGGCATCTGCCCCGGGGTCAACTGCTGCATCGCCGTAGGTTTTGGGTGCCAGGGCGGTAAACGTGATTACCTGCGGTGCTTTCGGCGTAGCCATCGCCGTGCTGCTCCAAACACTTTCATTGCCGGCGCTATCAACTGCTGATATGCGGTAGCTATAGGTTGTACCATTGCTGAGCCCGCTATGGGTATAAAGAAGCGCTCCGACGCCGGTACTGCCCAGCTGGTCCATCGGTGCTGTGTCAATACTGCCGTAAATTATGTATGAAGCCAGGTCACTGTCGTTGCCGGCCGGCCAGCTCAGTTCATTTTTTGCATTGCCAAAAATCACCTGTAGCCCTTCTGGAGCTGCCGGAGCCGTCAGGTCGATGCGGAAACTTACGCCGGATGAGACCCCGCCGGTATTGCCTGACACGTCGGTGGCCCGGGCTGTCAGCGTATGGTTACCTTCACTTAACGCCGAACAGGTAATACGCCAGGTACCGTCCGTAGCTGTTGCGGTACCCACTGCTGTATTACCGTCTGTATCATACAGGGTGACCGTTGTCCCGACTTCGGCAGTTCCTTCAATTGTGGGTGTGGCATCATTGGTAAGGTTATCTGTAGAAGACACTCCGCTATCTGATGCGGCAGTCAGGTCCAGCGATAAAGGAGCTGCCGGGGCAATGTTGTCCACCGTCGCATGTGTATCATCCGCCGTAGTCGTCACGTTGCCCGCGTCGTCTGTGGCCGTGACGCTTATGTTCAGGTCGGTGCCGTCAACATTACCCGCTGCAATCGTATAGGTAGCTTGCCACGTGCCGGAAGTATTCGTCGCCGTTACCGCTGCCCCGCCGCCGAAGGCGCTGAAGTCAACTGTAACCGCGGCAATGTCACCGTTGTTGTCCCCTGAAGCCGTGTTGTTCCAGGTGGCCATCACCTCGTCGCCGATCCGGTAAACACCGTCCGTGCCCGTTGCCCCGCTGATGCCAATATTGCCATCCGTCACCTCCGGGGCAACGTTGTCAACCGCCGCATCCGTATCATCCACGGTGGTGGTGGCGTTGCCTGCATCGTCCGTAGCCGTGACGCTTATGTTCAGGTCCGTGCCGTCGACATCCCCCACCGCAATCGTATACGTAGCCTTCCATGTGCCCGAGGTAGTTGAGGCGACCACCGCAGCACCCCCACCGAAGGCCGTGAAGTCGACCGTCACCGTGGCAATGTCACCGTTGTTATCCCCCGCATCCGTATTGTCCCAGGTGGCCGCAACCTCGTCGCCGATTTTATAGGCTCCGTCCGTACCCCTAGCCCCGCTGATATTGATGTGCCCGTCGGTCACCTTCGGGGCAATGTTGTCAACCGCCGCATCCGTATTATCCGCAGCGGTGGTGGCATTGCCCGCATCGTCCGTGGCCGTGACGCTTATGTTCAGGTCCGTGCCGTCGATGCTCCCCGATTCGATTGTGTAGCTCGCCGTCCACATGCCCTCGCTGTTCGTTGCTTCCTCAGCATCCCCGCCGAAGGCACTGAAGTCCACCGTCACCGCGGCAATGTCACCGTTATTGTCTCCCGTAGCCGTGTTGTCCCAGGTGGCCGTAACCTCGTCGCCGATTTTATAGGCTCCGTCCGTACCCGTAGCCCCACTGATGCCAATGTTGCCATCCGTCACCTCCGGGGCAATGTTGTCAACCGCCGTATCCGTATCATCCTCCGTAGTCGTCACGTTGCCCGCATCGTCCGTGGCCGTAACGCTTATGTTCAGGTCCGTGCCGTCGATACTCCCCGATACGATTGTGTAGCTCGCCGTCCACATGCCCTCGCTGTTCGTTGCTTCCTCAGCATTCCCGCCGCCGAAGGCGCTGAAATCCACCGTCACCGCGGCAATGTCACCGTTATTGTCTCCCGTAGCCGTGTTGTCCCAGGTGGCCGTAACCTCGTCGCCGATTTTATAGGCTCCGTCCGTACCCCTAGCCCCGCTGATGCCAATGTTGCCATCCGTCACCTCCGGG
>Ga0180219_1000303_pt1 | contig 46229 bp, 42 predicted proteins | sample eDN3rd30CBELigMG_FD_151338 | JGI IMG/M metagenome (GOLD analysis project Ga0180219, IMG submission 151338) | Enriched Miracle-Growth compost microbial communities from Emeryville, California, USA - eDNA 3rd pass 30_C BE-Lig MG (version 2)... ... | reverse complement strand
CTGCCCGTCGTGCCGAGGAAGTCGGCCTCCACGAACACGCCGCGCGCCAGCAGGCGGCGGGCGAAGGGCATGTCGAGCCCGACCGTCCCCGCGTGCCCCATGGTGACGCGATGCAGGTCGACCCCTTCGTCTTCGAGCACGTCGAGCACGGTGTGCTGCTCGTCGCCGACGCCGCCGCGGTGGAACGTGATCGGCGCACCGGTGAGGCGCGACGCGCGCCCCGAGGCGCGCACGCTCTTGAGCTCGTTGTCGGTCAGCGGGTTGCCCTCGACGCCGACCTCGCCGATGACACCCGAGCGGATGCCGGTCCCGTCGACCCCGACCGTGATGTCGGCGACGATCTGCGCGGTCATCTCCTCGACCGTCAGCTCGTCCATGTTCGCGGGGTGGAAGTTGCGCTCGTACCAGCCGGCTCCCATCACGACGTGCAGCCCGCTGGCGCGGGAGAGCCGACGCAGCGCGTCGGCGTCGCGGCCCAGGCCGATGCTCGACACGTCGACCAGTGCGCCGCCGCCCAGGTACCGGAACGGCAGCACCTCGGCCAGCTGCTCGTCGAAGCTGCCGAGCAGGCTGTTGTCGATGATCGCGCCGCCCATCCGCGCCGCCGACAGGTTCTCGAGCGTGAGCGGCGTGTGCGCCTCGGACCGATCGTAGCCCGGGCGCGGGTTGTGCGGGGGTGCCGTGATGTCGAGGAAGAGGTGCTCGTGCATCGACACCTCGCCGAGCGTCGCCGGATCCACCGGGCCCTCGACGGTCAGAGCCTTGCCGGCGAGGTTCTCGATGGTCATGTCGCCTCCGTCCAGGAGAGGAACTCGTGCACGTTCGTGGTGATGAGCCGGTCGGCCTGCGCGTCGGTGAGCCCGAGCATCCGCAGATACGGAACGAACTGCGCGGAAACGAACGGCAGCCCGTGGCCGCCGAACGCGGTGAAGGCGTGCTTGCGCGTGAGCCCCGCGCCCAGCAGCACGCGGTCGCCCGCCTCGGCGGCGACCAGTGACGCGATCGTGGCCGCGATCTCGTGGTCGGAGACCAGCGTGCGCACCGTCGGGATGCGCCCCAGCCCGTCGAACAGCAGGTAGACGCCCGCCGCCGCCAGCCGGCGCAGCACCTCACGGTCCCCGATCGACGGCGCGATCGGCCGCACCGCGATCTGCTCGGGGCGCAGCCCCGACTCGAGCGCATCGATGACGAGCACGACCGGGTCGGTGACTCCCGCATCGGTGAGCACGGGCGCCCCGGTGCGCACCGCCGCCGCATAGGCCGCCGCGCGCTCGTCGTCGCGTGCGGCGGCACCGACCGTGACGATCCCGATGGCGCCGGACCGCAGCTCGTCCGCGATGTCGTCAGGATCGGTGGATGCCGCGGCCGCCGCCACGATGCGGACACCGGTCTTCGCCGACAGCCGTTGCAGCTCGGCGATGTCGCGGCCTTCGTCGACGGTCGTCACGTCGACGACCACACCGCCCCCGACGGTCGCGAAGCGCTCGAGCTCGGTGCGCGCGTGCGCGGGCTCGAGCACGGCGTCGTCGCGGTTCGCGCGCCCCATCATCAGATCGCCCAGCATCGGCATGGTCACCGGCTGCTCACAGAACCACGAGTCGGTGGCACGCTCCGGACGCGGCACCTCCTGGTGCGCAACGAGTCGCTCGCCCACCACCCCGATCCCGAGCCGCTCTGCCGGCACGCGGCCGGTCACCGTCACGACGTCGCCCATCCACCCCTCCTCGCGTGTTTGTCTCCGATTGTAGACAATACGGCGGGGGCGGAACGACGGCGTGTCCACATCGTTATGCGCGGGGCGCCGGAATCACGCCAGCGGAGGGGACTCCGCGTCATCGAGACCGAACGTCGCGGCGAATCGCTCCAGCAGGGCGGGATCGCCGGCCGTGACGACCACGTCTCCTGCGGCGACGGCGGCCGCGGCATCCACTCGTCCCGTCAGAAGATGACGGATGCCGCTGCCCGCCGTGATCGTGATGCCGGGCTCGCCCACGGGCAGCGCGCCGCCGACGGGCGGCGCGGGGGGCGCGAGCCGGGTGATGCGCAGCTCCGCGTCGACCTGCACGCGCAGGGCGACATCGCCGACGCGCAGCTCGTAGTCGCCGGGGTCGGCGGTCTCCGCCCGGAACACCGCGCGCAACGCGACGGTCAGCGCGTCGGCGCTGAAGGTGTCGTCCTCACCGGGTTCGCCGAGCGCCCGCAGGCCCCACCGCGCGAGCGCGTACACGACGGGTTCGAGCTCGCGCCCGTATGGCGTCAGCTCGTACACGAGCCCGCACCGACGGATCGGCACGCGGCGGATCACCCCGCCGTCCTGCAGCTCTTTCAGACGCGCCGACAGGATGTTGGTGGGGATGCGCGGCAGCCCCCGCTTCAGATCGGTGTACCGCCGCGGGCCGACGAGCAGGTCGCGCACGATGAGCAGCGCCCAGCGTTCACCGATGAGCTCGACGGCCGTGGCGACCCCGCCGTACTGGCCGTAGGTTCTTGCGGCCACCTACGCGATGCCCTGGACCTGGTCGTCGAGGGCCTCCTCCGGCTCTTCCTCGGGCGGCGCGTAGAGGAATCCGAGCGAGTTGCCGTCGGGGTCGTCGAGGTCGCGCATGTACATGAAGCCGAAGTCCTGCGGCGGGCGCGGCTCGGAGCCACCGGCGGCGATGCCCGCCGCGACGATGCGGTCGACCTCGTCGCGCGAGTGCCGACTGAACGAGTGGGACGTCTGCACGGCGACCGCGGGGTCGACGATCGGCTTGTCGGTGAAGGTCGCGAAGAACTCGCGTTTGATCAGCATGAAGAAGATGTTGTCGTCCCACACGAAGCATGTGCCGTTCTGATCGCTGAACGCCTCGTTGACGGTGGTGCCGAGCGCGGTGTAGAACCTCGTACTGCGCTCGAGATCGCTGGTGGGCAGGCTCACGAAGAGTTGAGTGGCCATGCGGGCCTCCTTGTTCTCAATAAAAATGGTTGCAAAAAACAAGTAGCACGTCAAGAGGCATGTCCGCTCTCGGCCCTAGGCTGGACGCATGCGCCTGGCCACCTGGAACGTGAACTCGATCCGCGCCCGCGTCGCCCGCACCGTGGAGTTCGCCGTGCGTGAAGACGTCGACGTCCTCGCGATGCAGGAGATCAAGTGCCGGCCCGACCAGTTTCCCTACGGGCCGTTCGAAGACGCCGGCTACGAGGTGCACGCGCACGGGCTCAACCAGTGGAACGGCGTGGCCATCGCCAGCCGCCTGCCCGTCGACGACGTGCAGACCGCGTTCGACGGCATGCCGGGCTTCGCGAAGGGCATGGAGGGACCGGATCAGCCCCTCGAGGCCCGCGCGATCAGCGCGCTGATCGACGGCGTGCGCGTCTGGAGCCTCTACGTTCCCAACGGGCGGGGGCTCGACGACCCGCACTACGCCTACAAGCTCGACTGGCTGGCAGCCCTGCGCTCTCATGTGCAGGGTGAGCTGGGGCGCGACCCGCAGCTGCCGCTGGCCCTCGTCGGCGACTTCAACATCGCCCCGACGGATGCCGACAACGGCGACCCGACGGTGGTCGAGGGCGTCTCGACCCACGTCTCACCGCGCGAGCGCGAGGCCTTCCGCGCGCTCGAAGAGGCCGGGCTCACCGACGTCGTGCGCCCGCTGATCCCCACCGGCTTCACCTACTGGGACTACAAGCAGCTGCGCTTCCCCCGCAACGAGGGCATGCGCATCGACTTCATCCTGGGGTCGACGGCGTTCGCCGACGCGGTGACCGGCGCCTCGATCGCGCGCGACGAGCGCAAGGGCGAGATCCCCAGCGACCACGTGCCGGTCGTCGTCGACACCGACTTCGGCTCTGACGACGACGATGACGTGCCGATGATCTTCGGCTGACGCCGACACCATGCCGCGCACCCGCCTCACCTCGACGCGATCCGGCTCTCCGCCAGCGCCACCGCCTTCCGCACATCCTGCGTATACGCGTCCGGCCGCTCCCACGCGGCGAAGTGCCCACCGCGTTCGTGCGCGACGACCTCCTGCACATTCACGAAGCGCGCCGCGAAGCTCACCGGTGCCGGTTTCGTGTCGGCGGCGAAGAGGCTGAGTACGGTCGGCGTCGACACGTACGGAACGGGCTTCGCCGCCTCCGCGTACGTCGCGAACGACGAGCCGATGCTGTTCGTGAACCAGTAGGCGCTGATCCACAGGAGCAGGTCGTCGGCCGCGAACGGCTCGTCACTCCAGCCGTGCAGCATCTCGAAGAGCCAGGCCGCGAGCCCGGCCGGCGAGTCGGAGAGCCCGACCGCCAGGGTGTGCGGCTTCGATGACTGCACCGCGATGTACGCGCCTTCGGCGCGTGACCAGCGGGCCGCGGCATCCACGTACGTGAGCGCTTCCGCGTCGAGCGTCGAGCGGTCTGCGAACACCGCGTGCAGCGGCGACACATTCGTCAGGTGCAGGGCGCCGACGCGCTCAGGGTGCAGCGCCGCAAGCTGCTCGGCGACATCGCCGCCGACATCTCCTCCCGAGAGCACGTACCTCTCATAGCCGAGGCTCGCCAGCGCGTCACCCACGAGCGCCGCCATGGCCGCGGCATCCATCCCCCTCCCCTCCGTGGCGAACGGAAAGCCCGGCAGTGCCGGCACGACGACGTTGAGGTCGCGCAGCAGCGGCAGCACCCGCTCGTAGCGCAGCACCGAGTCGGGCCACCCGTGCAGCAGCACCACGGTCGGTGCGCCGGGCTGGATGCTGCGCTGATGCACGACCCGGAGAGCCGCGGACTCCTCCCACGGCAGATCGAGGATGCGCGCCTCATGCGCGCGCCAGTCGAAGCGGTGTCGCCAGTGGTCGAGCAGCGCCGCGAGGGCGTCGGCGTCGGTACCGCGCGCCCATCCGGTCTCGCCGGTCAGGCGCGGCGCGCGGGTGCGGTCGAGCCGATCGGCGAGGTCTTCGAGGGCGGAGTCCGGCACGCGTTCAGTGGGCAGAGACATGTGTATGAAGATACACATTTATGTGTTCTGCCGTACACATATGTCGTCGCGCACGCGTACGCTGATCAGGTGACCGCCGCCCGCCCCCGAGACGCAGCCCGGACCCGAGAGCGCATCCTCGCCTCCGCCCGTCAGGAGTTCGCGAGCAGCGGGTTCGGTGCCGCCACCGTGCACGCGATCGCCGCGCGCGCAGAGGTCTCGCCCAACCTCATCACGCGGTACTTCGGCGGCAAGGAGGGGCTCTTCGCCGCCGCGTCCGAGGTGCGCCTGGGCGTGGACGCGATGTTCGACGGCCCGCGAGCCTCGCTGGGTGAGCGGATGGCGGCGACCATCGTCGGGCGATGGGTGCAGGTCGGCGCCGAAGACCCCCTCGTCGCCCTGCTGCGCGCATCGGGCGAGCACCGCGCGGCGGCGGGCATGCTGGCGGACGTCCTCGATCACGAGTCGCTCGCACCGCTGCAGCGACAGCTCGAGCACTATGGGCTCACGCGCGAAGACGCGTCGGCCCGCGCGCGTGCGATCGACGTCTTCCTGCTCGGCGTGACGACGCGACTGCGGATTCTCGACGGCGGAATCGACGACGTCGACGGGCTCCGGACCTGGATGGGCGAGACGATCCAACGGCTCGTCGACGCGGAGTAGACTCCGACCGCGCGGTTCACTCCCCCGCGGGCCGGCGGTCAGCGAGCACTTCGGCCAGCGCCGCACGCACCCGCCCGATCGGCTCGCTGCCGCGCGACGCCACGCGAGTGGCCGCGAACAGCTCGCGCACCGGCGACCCCGGCAGGTCGACGCTGCACACCCCGTGCCGCTCGCCGGTCCACACGAGGTCGGGCAGGATCGCGACGGCCTGGCCCCCCGCGACCATGCGGATGTGCGCCCCCAGATCGGTGGCCTCGTACCGCACGTCGGGCTCGAACCCCGCCTGCCGGCACTGCTGCACGGCCCAATCGCGCACCGCGGTGCCCGCGGGCTCCATGATCCACGGCTCGTCGGCGAGGTCGGCGATGCCGGTCGCGGCCGACTCGGCCGACACCGCCAGGCGCACCGGGTCGGTCCCGAGCAGGGTGCGGTCGATGCCGGCGTGCAGCTCGCGCGTATGCCCCGGATACTGCTCGGCCACCACGAGGTCGAACGCGCGGGCCGCGAGCTCGTCGAGCGCCTCTTCGGGCGGCATCTCGCGCATCTCCACACGGATGTCGGGAGAGGATGCCGCGAGCTCGGCCAGCGCGCGCGGCACGAGCGCCTCAGCGACCGTCGTCATGACGGCGATCCGCACCGTGACCTGGCCGGACTGCGCCGACCGCATCGCCTCGCGCGCGGCCTCGTCGAGCTCGAGCACCCGGACGGCATGCTCGGCCAGCAGCCGGCCGTGAGGGGTGAGCCTGACCCGTCGCCCATCGGGTTCGAGCAGGGGCACGCCCGCCTCGCGTTCGAGGACGCTGAGCTGCTGCGACACGGTGGACGGACTGTACGAGAGCCGCGACGCCACGTCGGCGATGGTGCCGCGCTGGGCGAGTTCAGCAAGCAGGCGCAATCGTCGCAGCTCGAACACGGCTCAGCCTTTCATCGATGAAACCGAACGATACTCGTCATGAATAATCGCTTTCAATGATAGCTCGGACCGTTGACACTATTGGTTACAGTGCAATCCCGGCGATCCCGGACGCTCTGTCATGCATGACTGTTTCACAGCACCCGACTCCCCCCGAGTGAAACGGCAGCTCAGCCGCCGCATGCCTTCATACGGATCATCGCCGACCCGTCATGTCTGCGCGCGGCAGGTCGTGCCCGCCATCTGACGGGGGCCAGTCCTCCTCACCCGGCCTGTCGGCCGACACAGATTGGCACCGCGACCATGAAGATGAGAAACCTCCTCGCACCGATCGCCCTCGTGGGCGCTCTGGTGCTCGCCGGTTGTTCCGGCGGCGGCACGAGCAGCGCCCCCTCAGACTCCGCCTCGACCCAGGCCGTGAAGGGCGGCACCGTGTACGTGCTCAACAGCGGCTACTCGCACCTCGACCCCGCACAGGGGTACGACACCGGGGTCATGGACTTCTACCGCCTGATCTACCGGACGCTCACCACCCAGGGCACCGGCGACCAGGCGAACGAGATCCTGCCCGACCTCGCCACCGACCTCGGCACCCCGAACGACGACGCGACCGTCTGGACCTTCCACCTGAAGGACGACATCTTCTTCGAAGACGGCACGCCGATCACCAGCGAGGACGTCCGCTTCGGCGTGGAGCGCTCGTTCGACCCCGACATCGCCGTGGGCTCGCCGTATGCGCGCACCCTGCTGGCCGACGTCGACGGCTACGAAGGCGTCTACCGCGATGGGCACCTGAAGTCGATCGAGACGCCCGACGACAAGACGATCATCTTCCACCTGAGCCGGTCGTTCCCCGACTTCGCGCACGCCGTGTCGCAGCCGGTGTACACGCCCTTCCCCGCCGACGCCGGTGTCACCACCACGAGCCTCGACGAGAAGCCGATCGCGTCGGGCCCGTACCGCGTCGCCGAGTACACGCCGGGCACCACCCTCAAGCTCGCGCGCAACGACTACTGGAAGGCCTCGAGCGACGGCATCCGCCCCGCGCTGCCCGACGCGTTCGAATGGAACATGACGCTCGACGCGGCCACCATGGACGAGCGCCTCATCGCCAGCCAGGGCGATGACGCGAACGCCATCGGCAGCTCGATCCAGGCGGCATCCATCGCCCGCGTCCAGACCCCCGAGATCAAGTCCCGCACGCTCAGCGGCACCATGGGCTGCTCGACCTTCCTCGCGCTGAACACCACGAAAGAGCCCTTCGACGACGAGAAGGCCCGCCAGGCCGTGGCCTGGGCCGTCGACAAGAGCAGCGTGCAGAACGGCACCGGCGGCACCCTGCTCGCCGACGTCGCGACGACGATCCTGCCGCCGCAGATGGACGGGCGCCAGGACTTCGACGTCTACCCGTCGACCGACCACGCCGGCGACCCCGAGAAGGCCAAGGCGCTCCTCACGGAGGCCGGGCTGCCCGACGGCTTCACCATGACGCTCGACCTCGCCAGCGGCACCGTCTCGCAGGCGCAGGGCGCGGCCATCCAGCAGTCGCTGGAGAAGGCCGGCATCACCGTGAAGCTGAACTCCATCGACTCGTCGAGCTACTGGGAGTCGGTCGGCAACGCGGCCAAGGAGAACGAGGCCGTCCTGGGCGCCTGGTGCTCGGACTGGGGTAACGGCGAGACGTTCCTGCCGCCGCTTTTCGAGGGCTCGCAGATCAACGACGTCGGCAACTACAACTGGTCGCAGCTCAACGACAAGTCCATCAACGAGAAGATGACCGAGATCCGGTCCATGACCGACATCGAGGCCGCCGGCAAGGCCTGGTCCGACATCGACAAGAGCCTCGTGACGATGGCGGCGGCCGTGCCGCTCGTCTACCAGAAGGTGGTCCTCGTCACCGGCAGCAACATCGCCGGCGCCTACTCCGACCCGGCGTTCTCCGGGCAGATCGACCTCGTCGCGGTGGGTCTGAAGAACGCGGACGAGTGACGTCGTGGCGACGGCACTCAATGAAGTGACCGTCGAGTCCGGATCGGTCGGGGCGCTGTTCACAGACAGCGCCCCGACGCCGGGCCGGCGGGTCTGGCGCGAGCTGCGCACCTCTCCGACGGCGCTGCTGAGCGCGGCGTTCATCATCTTCATCCTCCTGCTCGCGGTGTTCGCACCGCTGGTCGCCCAGCTCACCGGCTGGGGACCGAACGAGTTCGACCCCGATGCGATCAACCCCGATCTGGGCGGCCTTCCGGTCGGCCCCGGGGGCGGCATCGGCTCGGACCACTGGTTCGGCGTCGAACCGGGCAACGGCCGCGACATCTTCACGCGCATCGCGTATGGCGCCCGCGTCTCGCTGACGATCGCGTTCGCCGCCACGCTCGCCACGACGGTGCTGGGTGTGCTCGCCGGAATGCTCGCGGGCTTCTACGGCGGCTGGGTCGACCAGGTCGTCTCGCGCGTCATGGACTTCCTGATGGCGTTCCCCACGCTCATCTTCATGATCGCGATCCTCTCGGCGCTGCCCGCCGACAACAGGCTCGTACTGCTCGTGATCGTCCTCAGCGTCTTCGGCTGGACGTACACGGCGCGCATCGTCCGCGGCCAGACCATGGGCCTGCGCACCAGCGAGTTCGTCGAGGCCGCACGCGCCTCGGGCGGACGCGGGCTGGGCATCATCCTGCGCGAGATCCTCCCCAATCTGCGCGGCACCATCATCGTGCTGGTCACGCTGTCGGTCCCCGCCTACATCGGCACCGAGGCGGGCCTCTCGTTCCTCGGCGTCGGCGTCGTGCCGCCCACGCCGTCGTGGGGCAAGATGATCGCCCAGGCGGTGCCCTGGTACGCGAGCGACCCGATGTACTTCATCTTCCCGGGCGTGTTCCTGTTCCTCACCGTGCTCTCGTTCACCGTGCTGGGCGACCGCCTCGGCAAGATCCTCGATGCGGGAGACGCTGCCTGATGCTCTGGTACATCCTGCGCCGCCTGGGCGGCGCCGTGCTGGTCCTCTTCCTGATCAGCCTCTTCACGTACGCGATCTTCTTCCTGCTCTCGCCGGATCCCGCCTACCAGATCTGCGGCAAGACCTGCAGCCCCGAGCGCATCGCGCAGATCCACACGACGCTCGGTCTCGACCAGCCGTTCTGGGTGCAGTACCGCGACTTCATGGTGGGGATCTTCGGCGGACGCACGTTCGGCACCGGCGCCAACGCCGTCGCCTGCGACGTGCCGTGCCTCGGGTTCAGCTTCCAGACCAACCAGCAGGTCACCGAGATGGTGGCATCCCGCTTCCCGGTCAGTGCCACTCTCGCGGTCGGCGCCGCCGTGCTGTGGCTGCTGTTCGGCGTCGTCGGCGGCCTCATCGCCGCGCTGAAGGAGGGCCGGTTCTGGGATCGTGCGGTCATGGTGTCGGCGCTGGCCGGCATCAGCGTGCCGAACTACTTCATCGCCCTGCTGCTGCAGTACGTGATCATCGTCCAGCTGCAGTGGCTGCCGTTCCCCCAGCAGGTGGACTTCGGCGACGATCCGCTGCGGTGGTTCCAGACCTACATCCTGCCGTGGTCGGTGCTGGCCTTCGCCTACGCCGCGATGTACTCGCGCATCGTGCGCACGAACGTCATCGACACCCTGGGCCAGAACTTCATGCGCACGGCGCGCGCGAAGGGCCTGCACCCGTCGACGATCATCAGCCGCCACGCGCTGCGCCCGGCGCTCACGCCCGTCGTCACCCTCTTCGGCATGGACTTCGCGGGGCTGCTGGGCGGGGCGCTCATCACCGAGACGGTGTTCGGCCTGAACGGCATCGGCAAGCTGACCGCCGACTCGATCACGAAGAACGACCAGCCCGTCATCATGGCGGTGACGCTCCTGGCCGCCGTGCTCGTCGTGGTGGCCAACATCATCGTCGACCTGGCCTACACCGGCCTCGACCCGAGAGTGCGGGTGAAGGCGTCATGAGCGACCAGACCTCCCTGAAGACGGTGGGCATCCGGCTGCCGGGCTCCCGCCTGCTCGAGGTCGACGACCTGACCGTGACCTTCCCGACCTCGCGCGGCGACGCCGACGTCGTGAAGGACATCTCGTTCACCGTCGACCCGGGCCAGACCATCGGCATCGTCGGCGAGTCGGGCTCGGGCAAGTCGATGACCTCGCTGGCGATCATGGGGCTGCTGCCGCGCGGCGGCCGCACGACCGGCTCGGTGAAGCTCAACGGACACGAGCTGACCGCACGGTCGGACCGGGAGATGCGGCGGGTGCGCGGCGAGCGCATCGGCATGGTCTTCCAAGACCCGCTCTCCTCCCTGAACCCGTACTACACGGTGGGTCTGCAGATCGAGGAGACCTACCGCGCCCACCGCGGCGGGTCACGGCGCGCCGCGCGCAAGGTCGCCCTCGACGCGCTGCAGCGCGTGCGCATCCGCGACGCGGAGACACGCATCGACCACTACCCGCACCAATTCTCCGGCGGCATGCGCCAGCGCATCATGATCGCCATGGCGATCTGCCTCGAGCCCGATCTGCTCATCGCCGATGAGCCCACCACCGCGCTCGACGTCACCGTGCAGGCGCAGATACTCGAGCTGCTCACCGAGCTGCAGGACGCCACCGGCATGGGCATGGTGTTCATCACGCACGACCTCGCCGTCGTCAGCGAGATCGCCGAAACGGTGCTCGTGATGCGCGGTGGTGTGCAGATCGAGCAGGGGCCGGCCGAGGACGTCTTCGCGCGCACGACCCAGCCCTACACGCGGGCCCTGCTCGACGCGGTGCCGCGCTTGGGCGACGACGTCGCCACGATGAAGGAGGTCCGCCCATGACCGAGGTGATCATGCGCGTGCAGCACCTCTCGAAGGACTTCGCCACGCGCGGCCGCGGCGCTCTGTCCGGCAAGCCGGGCGTGTTTCGTGCCGTCGACGACGTGAGCTTCACCGTCGACGCCGGGCGCACCCTCGCCATCGTCGGCGAGTCGGGCAGCGGCAAGTCGACCACGGCGCGGATGGCCGCCAAGCTCATGGACGCCACGGAGGGCGCCATCGAGTTCGACGGAGAGGACGTCACCGCCGCCCGCGGCAGCCGGCTCGCCCGCTTCCGCACCGACGTGCAGGTGGTCTTCCAGGATCCGTTCTCGTCGCTGAACCCGCGCCACACGGTGCAGCGCATCATCACGGCCCCGCTCGACTACCAGCGCAAGGCCATCCCCGGCGGACGGCGCGCATTCGCGGCATCCCTCATGGAACGCGTCGGGCTGAATCCCGACCATCTGCAGCGCTACCCCGCCCAGTTCTCGGGCGGGCAGGCGCAGCGCATCGGCATCGCCCGCGCGCTGGCGGTCAGCCCTCGGCTGGTGGTGTGCGACGAGGCCGTGTCGGCGCTCGATGTGTCGGTGCAGGCGCTGGTCATCAACCTGCTGCGCGAGCTGCAGCGCGACCTGGGCCTCAGCTACATCTTCATCGCCCACGACCTCGCCGTGGTGCGCCAGATCGCCGACACCGTCGCGGTCATGCACCAGGGCCGGATCGTCGAGCACGGAGAGCGGGACGCGGTCTTCGACGACCCCCGGGACGAGTACACGAAGCAGCTGCTCGCGGCCGTCCCCCGCATCCGCCCGGAGTGGGAGCACGAGCGCGCGGCGCTCATCGCGTCCGAGGCGGCTGCCGCCGCTGCCGAAGACACGGCTTCCGCACACGCATGAGGGCCGGGATGCGGCATCCCGGCCCTCATTGCGAAAGAAGCGGTCGTCAGGCGGCCGCCGACTCGTCTTCCGCTGCGACGTCGACGTAGCGGTCGATGAGCGCGACGAACGCGTCGAGGTACGCGCCCAGGAACGCCGCGGTGCCCTCGTTCGAGACCTCGCCGTTGTCGCCGAACAGGCCCGGCGTGGCCTGGATGTAGCCCTCGGGCTGGCCGAGCGTGGGCGCGTTGTAGTGGCTGAGGATCGCCTTGAGGTGCTGCTGCGCCGTGGCGGTCGAGATCGCGCCGCCCGACGTGCCGATGACCGCGGTCGGCTTGCCGTCGAACGAGCCCTGGCCGTACGGACGCGCGGCCCAGTCGAGGGCGTTCTTCAGCACACCCGGGATCGAGCGGCTGTACTCGGGTGTCACGATGATGACCCCGTCGACGTCGGCGATGGCCTGCTTGAAGTCGCGAGCGACCTGCGGGTAGTCGGCGTCGTGGTCGGGCGAGTAGAACGGCAGGTCCTTGATGGCGATCTCGACGAGCTCGACGCCGGCGGGGGCGAGGGCGGCGAGCGCCTTCGCGAGCTTGCGGTTGAGCGAGGTCGACGAGATGCTGCCGACGATGTAGCCGATCGTGTACTGGGGCACGGTTGCGCGTCCTTCTGTTCTGGGGAGACGGGCACCCCGGGTCGGGTGCCCCGCAGACAGTCAATCCGATGTTCCTGTGATGTATTCCCGCGAATGGTCATGCGGAGTCATACGGCGATCTCCGCCCGCCGGGGGAGGCGCCGGGGCCGCATCCCTCCTACGGTGGAGGGATGCGCGTCGATCCCCGCCTGCAGCGACAGGACCTCGCCCTCGCCGCCGCGATCGGCGTGGGCGCGATCATCAGTGCCGCCCTCGGCGCCGTCGCCGGCCTGTACGGCGACAAGCAGGCGCCGATGTGGGCGGCCGTGGTCTACGCGATCGTGCTCGCCGGCGCCATCGCGGTGCGGCGCCGCTGGCCGGGTACCGTCGCCGTCGTCACCGCCGCCGCCTACTTCGCGGCCGTCACCTGGCACGTGCCCGAGCTGTACGCCGGCAACATCGCGATGTTCATCGGCTTCTACACGGTCGGCGCGGTCTCGCCCGATCGCCGCCGCGCCCTGTGGGTGCGCGCGGGCATCACGATCGGCATGTTCGTCTGGCTGCTGACGGTCACGTTCGTCGAGGCGACGCATCCCGCCGACGACTCGCTGTCGCGCGCAGGCGCCTTCTCGCCGTTCGTCGCGTATGCGCTGCTGAACATCCTGGTCAACGCGCTGTACTTCGGCGGCGCCTACTTCTTCGGCGAGCGCACGTATGCCGCCTCCCTCCAGCGCCGCGCCCTCCAGGAGCGCACCGCCGAGCTCGAGCACGAGCGCGAGCGCACGGCCGCGCAGGCGGTCGCCCTCGAGCGGGTGCGCATCGCCCGCGAGCTGCACGACGTCGTGGCCCACCACGTCTCACTGATGGGCGTGCAGGCCGGCGCCGCCCGCGCCGTGATGGACAAGGACCGGGATGCCGCGGCCCGCACCCTCGGCCAGGTCGAGGCCTCGGCCCGCGATGCACTGCACGAGCTGCGCCAGCTTCTGGAGACCCTCCGCTCGGACGGCGACGCCGACGCGCCCAGCACGGTGGGGCTTGCGGGGCTGGCCGATCTCGTCGCCGAGTCCGCCTCGGCGGGGCTGCCGGCGACGCTCACCGTGGTCGGCGAGCCGCACCCCGTGCCCGACACCGTGCAGGTCTCGCTCTACCGCATCGCGCAGGAGGCCCTGACCAACGCCCGCCGGCACGCGGGGCGGGATGCCGCGGCCGACGTGCGCCTACGCTACGACGACGCGGGCATCGAGCTGGAGGTCACGAACACCGGGCGCCCCGTCGCCCGCATGGGCCGGGGCCTCGGCCTGGTGGGCATGCGCGAGCGGGCGCTCGCGGTCGGCGGCACGATCGAGGCGCGGCCGCGCGAGCACGGCGGGTTCCTGGTGCGGGCGACGGTGCCGCAGGCCGCGGTCGCACTGGCGACGACGGGGGATGCCGATGCCTGAGCCGCTGCGCGTCCTGCTCGTCGACGATCACGCGATGATGCGGGCCGGGTTCCGGCTGATCCTCGAGGCGGCGGACGGCATCGAGGTCGCCGGCGAGGCGTCCACCGGGGCCGAGGGAGTGGCCGCGGCTGCGCGGCTTCAGCCCGACGTCATCTGCATGGACGTGCAGATGCCCGACATGGACGGGCTGGAGGCCACCCGCCGCATCGTCGCCGACCCGTCGCTCGATGCCGCTGTGCTGATCGTGACGACCTTCGATCGCGACGACTACCTGTTCGCCGCGCTCACGGCGGGCGCTGCGGGCTTCCTGCTCAAGAACGCCGGGCCCGAAGAGCTCGTGCGCGCGGTGCGCGTGGCCGCTGCGGGCGACGCGCTGCTCTCGCCCGAGGTCACGCGCCGGGTGATCGCGCGGTTCGCGGACGGCGGGGCCGCGGCCGCGGCATCCGCCCCCGCCGGCTCTGCGGCCGCAGCATCCGCCCCCGCCCCCTCTGTTCAGCAGTCGTCTTCTGCAGCCGCCGATGCCCGCGACCCGCAGAAACCGACTGCTGAACATTTCCGGGCACGCGCCACCCCTGTTCGGCAGTCACTATCTGCGACCTCCCCCGCCGAAGACCCGCAGAAAGCGCCTGCTGAACAGGGAGGCGCGGCGGCTGATCCGGCCTCGGCGGCCCCGACGGTCGCGGCGACACGGGAGTCCGTACCGCCGGTCGACCTCACCGAGCGCGAGGCCGAGGTGCTGCGGCTGATGTCCGACGCGCTCAGCAACGCCGAGATCGCGCAGCGCCTGTACATCGGCGAGGCCACCGTGAAGACCCACGTCTCGAACGTGCTGGCCAAGCTCGGCGCGCGCGACCGCGTGCAGGCCGTCGTGCTCGCGTACCGGCGCGGCATGGCCTGAGCGGGCTCCTCCCCCGCGCGGCGGAGACGCCGAAACCCGTCGCAGGGGGGATGCCGCGGCACCTGCTCCTCCGTAGCGTGGAAGCACACCGAACGAGGAGGACGGATGCTCGAACTGCGCGGCATCACCAAGAGCTACGGCGGCCGCCGGGTGCTCGACGACGTCGGGTTCGACGTCGCACCGAGGCGGCTGACCGGATTCGTCGGCGGCAACGGCGCCGGCAAGACGACGACCATGCGCATCGCGCTCGGCGTGCTCGCCGCCGACGGCGGCGAGGTGCAGCTCGACGGCGCACCGATCTCGGACGGCGACCGACGCCGGTTCGGGTACATGCCCGAAGAGCGCGGCCTGTATCCGAAGATGAAGGTCGCCGAGCAGATCGCGTACCTCGCGCGTCTGCACGGCTATTCGAAGGCCGACGCCGACCACAACGCGACGGCGCTGCTCGAGCGGCTCGGACTCGGCGAGCGCCTGAACGACAAGGTCGAGACGCTGTCGCTGGGCAACCAGCAGCGCGCGCAGATCGCCGCGGCGCTCGTGCACGATCCCGAGGTGCTGATCCTCGACGAGCCGTTCTCGGGCCTCGACCCGCTGGCCGTCGACGTGGTCGCCGGGGTTCTGCAGGAGCGCGCCGCGCAGGGCGTGGCGGTGCTGTTCAGCTCGCACCAGCTCGATGTCGTCGAGCGTCTGTGCGACGACCTCGTCATCATCGCGGCGGGCACGATCCGCGCGGCGGGATCGTCCGACGCGCTGCGTGCCGCCCACGCCGGGCACCGCTACGAGCTGCACACCTCGGGCGACGCCGGCTGGCTGCGCGACGAACCGGGCGTCGAGGTCGTCGACTTCGCCGCGGGCTCGGCCGTCTTCGACGTCGATGACGACGAGACGGCCCAGCGCGTGCTGCGCCGCGCGGTCGAAGGCTCGCGCGTGCAGAGCTTCGCACCGCGGCATCCCACCCTCGCCCAGATCTTCAAGGAGGTCATCCAGTGAGCACTCCCACGGCGCCGACGACGGCGCAGAGCATCTGGCTCGTGGCCGAGCGAGAGATCGGCTCGAAGCTGCGCAGCAAGGCGTTCGTCATCTCGACGCTGATCATGTTCGCGTTCGCCCTCGCGGGCGTCATCTGGGGAGGCTTCTCGGCCGCGAACCCCTCGCAGACCCCGGTCGCCGTGACGAGCCAATCGGCGTCGATCGTCGCCGACATCCCGAACCTGAAGGTGACGACCGCCGACTCGGTCGACGCCGCGACCGCTCTCGTGAAGAGCGGCGACGTGGATGCCGCGATCGTGCCCGATGCCGACAGCCCGGTGCAGGTGAAGATCGTGGCGAAGGACTCCGTCCCGCAGGACCTGGTCGCGGTACTGAGCGTGTCGCCGCCCGTGCAGCTGCTGAACGCGAGCCCCGAGGACGCGCTGCTGCGCTACCTGGTCGCGATCGGCTTCGGCATCGTCTTCCTCATCTCCGCGTCGATGTTCGGATCGACGATCGCCCAGTCGGTGGTCGAAGAGAAGCAGACGCGCGTGGTCGAGATCCTCATCTCGGCGATCCCGGTGCGGGCGCTGATGGCGGGCAAGGTGATCGGCAACACGATCCTCGCGATGGGGCAGATCATCGTGCTGGTCGCCATCGCGATCATCGGCCTGTCGGTGAGCGGACAGAACGCGGTGCTGGCGGGCCTGGGCGGGCCGATGGTGTGGTTCGCCGTGTTCTTCCTGTTCGGGTTCATCCTGCTGGCGGCGCTGTTCGCGGGGGCCGCGGCCATGGTCTCGCGGCAGGAGGACATCGGCTCGACCACGATGCCCCTGACGATGCTGATCCTCGCGCCGTACATCCTGGTGATCCTGTTCAACGACAACCCGATCGTGCTCACGGTCATGTCGTACGTGCCGTTCTCGGCGCCGGTGGCGATGCCGCTGCGGCTGTACCTGGGCGCCGCGCAGTGGTGGGAGCCGCTCGTGTCGCTCGCGCTGCTGATCGTCACGTGCGTGGCCGCGGTGCTGGTGGGGTCGAAGATCTACCGCAACTCGCTGCTGCGCATGGGCGCGCGCGTGAAGCTGGGCGAGGCGCTGAAGGCGTAGCCGGGGGCGGATGCCGCGGACCGGGGCCGGCGCCGAGACCGGGGACTTCCGCCGAAACCGAGGGCGACGTCCCGGGGGTCAGCGGCAATCCCCGGTTTCGGCGCAGCGGCACACCCCGCATACGACGCTCACCAGTTGATAAGCGAGAGTTATCAACCGGTGAGCGCACCGGGAGCCCCATGCCACCGCGGAAATCAGCGCCCGAGCGCGACCACCGGCGAGTACGCAATGAACTTCCGGTTCACACAGCCTCGCGGCGGTGTGTGAACCGGAAGTTCAACGCTGTTTCAAGCCAACCCGGCGTCGCCGCGCACCAGTCCTGCGGTCAGTCCTCGCGGGCCGCGTGCGGCAGCACCCAGCCACGGTCATCGGGGACGATCACGCGGACGACGTCCATCGGCTCGAAGATCTCGGCCGCGGTGGGGTCGGAGACCGACGCGACGATCGTGCCGGCATCGGTCTCGACGTCGTACTCGACGGTGTCGCCGTGGAACATCACGCTGAGCACACGCCCGAGGTCGTCTCGCACGTCGGCCGCACCCGACTCGGCGGCTGCGTGGTCGACCTTCTCCAGGCGCACCGACTCGGGACGGATCATGAGCAGCACGTCGCTGTCGGCGGTCACGTCGGGGTGGCACGGCACCGTTCTGCGCTGTCCCAGTGCGTGCACCGAGATCGCACCGTCGACGGGCGCGGCGAGCGCACTCGCATCGAGGAAGTTGGCGCGGCCGATGAAATCGGCGACGAACACCGACTCGGGACGCCGGTAGACCTCCTCGGGCGACGCGATCTGCTCGATGCGTCCGCGGCTCATGACGACGACCCGGTCCGACAGGGTCATGGCCTCGTCCTGGTCGTGCGTCACGAAGATGCTCGTGATGCCCAGACGGCGCTGCAGCCGGCGGATCTCGTTGCGCATCTGCACGCGCAGCTTGGCGTCGAGGTTCGACAGCGGCTCGTCGAAGAGCAGCACCTTCGGGCGCATCACGAGAGCCCGGGCCAGTGCGACGCGCTGCTGCTGGCCGCCCGACAGCTGGTGCGGGGCCCGATCGGCGTACGGTGCGAGATTCATGATCGCGAGGATCGTGTCGACCTCTTCGGCCAGTCGCGCCTGCGGTATCCGCTTCAGCCGCAGTCCGTATGCGACGTTGTCACGCACCGACAGGTGCGGGAACAGGGCGTACGACTGGAACACCATCGACATCGGCCGCTTGTTCGGCGGCACCGTGTTCATGACGGCGCCGTCCAGCTGCACGACGCCCTCGGTGGGCTCCTCGAAGCCGGCGATCATACGCAGCGTCGACGTCTTGCCGCATCCCGAGGGTCCGAGCAGGGTGACGAACTCCCCCGCGCGGATCTCGAGATCGACGTGGTCGACCGCCGCGGCATCGCCCGCATGGCCGCCGTATCTCTTGGTGAGACCGGCGAGGGTGATGCGCCCGGTGGGTTCGTCGGTGCGGAACTCCTCGAGGTCGTTGAGACCGATGGCCCCGGTGTGCTCAGCGCTGGTGAGTGCGGCCACGGAAGACCACCTTTCTGATGAGGATGTTGATGAGCAGGATGACGACCAGCACGATCGCGATGAGCACCGTGCAGTACGCGAAGGCGTTGCCGAACCGCCCGGAGTCGACCTCTGCGAGGATCTGCGAGGTCATGATCTTGGTGCCCGGAGTGGTGAGGAAGATGATCGGCGACAGCGTCGTCATCGACCGCGCGAACGCGAACGTGACGCCGGTGACCAGCGCCGCCTGGATGAGCGGCAGGGTCACCTTGCCGAAGGTGGTGGCGCCGTTGGCGCCGAGGGAGGTGGATGCCTCTTCGATCGCCGGATGGATCTGCTGCAGCGCCGAGACACCGGCCCGCTGGCCCGAGGGCAGCGATCGGGCGATGTAGACGAGGACGATGGCGATGCTCCCGGCGAACGCGGCCGCGCCGCCGGCGAGCGGGGGCAGCAGCGGGATGCCGAACAGCGTCGTCGGCGTCATGTACGCCAGCGCGTAGCCGATGCCGAGCACCGTGCCGGGGACGGCGAGCCCCAGCATCCCGACGAAGTCCATGAGACCCGCGGTCCGCTTGAGCTTGCGGACCACGAGCCAGGCGATGACCATGCCGAGGATGCCGGCGATCGGCGCCGCGATGAGGGCGAGCGTGGTCGTGTCGACCATGGCCTTGGAGCCGAGCCCCGCCAGCACGAACCGGAAGTGGTCGAGGGTGAACGCGTTGTTGACGCCGGGCACCTTGACGAATCCGCCGATGAGCACGGTCGCGTACACGACGACCACGAGGGCCGAGACGATCCCGACGAGCGTGAGGATCGGGATGCGGATGCTGGGGGCCGTGATCAGCTCGCTGCTGCCGGTGGGCTTGCCGGTGACGGTGACGACGCTCTTGCGCGAGACCCAGTAGCGCTGCACGAGGAACACGAGCACGGCCGGCAGCAGGATCACGAACGAGTAGGCGGCGCCGGCGGCGGTGTTGTACTCGCCGGTGACGGCCAGGTAGGCGCGGCTCGACAGCACCGTGTAGTCGCCGCCGATGACGAGCGGGTTCGCGAGGTCGGCGATGCCCTCCACGAACAGCAGGAGGAAGGAGCCGGCCAGGCCGGGGATGAGCATCGGCAGGGTGACGGTGAAGAACACCCGCAGCTTGCCCGCGCCCAGACCCGCGGCCGCCTCGTCGAGCGAGGGGTCGAGGCTCTCCAGCATCCCCTTGATGTTCATGTACGCGACCGGATAGAACGACAGCGTCAGCACGATCACGAGCCCTGGCAGGCCGTAGATGTCGGCCTGCCAGCCGAAGATGCCCGTGGTGATCGCGCCGTTGCGGCCGAACAGCGTGATCACGGCGGTGGCCACCGCGAACGGCGGCGCGACGATGGGGATCATCGCGAGCAGGTTCAGCAGCCGCTTGCCGCGGAAGCGCAGCCTGACCTGCGCGTACGCGAACACGAAGCCCACGAGCGTGCCGATCGTGCCGACGCACAGGCCCAGCAGCACGGTGTTGCCGACGATCCGCAGGTTGGCGGGTTTGGTGAACACCTGCCCGAGCACCGCGAGTCCCTCCGTGGAACCCGCGGTGCCCAGCAGTGTGATGAGCGGATACCCGACGATCAGCAGCAGGACGATGCTGACGATGACGACCAGGATGACGACGCTCGCATCGCTCCTGCGTCGCCGGGCGGTCGGTGCCGGCGCGGGGGCCGACACGGGCAGTGCCGCCCGTTCGACGGTCGTGGTCATGGTGTCTCTCGTCTCTCTGGCGTCGGGTGGGGCCGGTCAGTCCTTGGGCGCGGGCGCCACTTCGGCGTCGAACCGGCCGGTCAGCTCGATGCGTGCGTCGCCCTGCTCCTTGATGTCGGCGTTGATGAGGTTGAGCTCGTCGAGGTCGACCATGTCATCGGTGATCTTCGCGTCGGGGTTGGTCGGCACCGAGTAGGTGCCCACGGTCGGCGCGATGTCCTGCGCGTCGGCGGTCAGGGCCCAGTCGATGAACTTCTTCGCCGCGCTCGGGTGCTGCGCGTTCTTGATGAGCGAGACGGCGCCCACCTCGTAGGTCATGCCCTCCTTCGGGAAGGTCGTCTTCAGGTTCGTGAAGCCCTCGTTGATGAACTTCTGGCAGTCCTGAGCGAAGATGATGCCGGTCGCGATCTCGCCGCGGCCCGCCATCTGCCCGGGGGCCGAGCCGCTCTTCGAGTACTGCAGGATGTTGCTGTGCAGGGAGCGGAAGTAGTCCAGCGCCGCGTCCTGATCGCCGTCGTTGAGCTCGACCTCGGTCCACACCGCCTGGTACGCGGTTCCCGAGGTGCCCGGGTGCGCCATCGCGACGTTCGACTTGAACTTCGGGTCGAGAAGGTCCTCCCACGACTGCGGCGCCTCGGCGCCGATGCGGGCGAGCACGTCGGTGTTCGAGCAGAAGCTCAGCGCACCGACGTAGATGCCGGTCCAGGTGCCGTCGGCGTCCTTGTACTCGGCGGGGATCTGCGCCGCGTTGGGCGAGGTGTACTTCGCGATGTACCCCTCTTCGTCGGCGGCGATGTGGCCTTCGGCGCCGCCGCCGAACCACACGTCGAACTCGGGGGTGTCGCCGGTCGCGCTGAGCCGCGCGACGGCCTCGCCGCCGGAGAGGCGGACGTAATCGGCGGGGATGCCGGTCTCAGACGTGAACGCGGCGGCCACGGCCTGGCACCAGTCCTCCTGCGGGCTGCAGATGAACGTGAGCTTCTCGCCGTCGGCGTTGGCGCCGGTCGATGAGCAGCCGGCGAGCAGAGCGGCCGAGGCGCCGAGGACGGCGACGCCGGTGAGTGCGGATCGCTTCATGGACAGAACTCCTTTGTTCGCGCGATTTGGGGGCGCGCTTCTTGGTGACCTCTCCACGCTAGGAAGGAGGGCGTGCGGGATCGGTGACAGGTCAGTGACGTTCGGTCACAGTTCTGTGACCGACGACGGCGGGTCAGGCGGCGTCTGCGCGGAGCAGGTACCCGAACCCGCGCACGCTCTCGATCACGCGGCCGCTGTCGGGCACGGCGGCGTCGAGCTTGTGGCGCAGCCGGTAGACGGCCGTCTTGACCATCTCGCGGCCGCCGAGCCGGTCGCCGTCGCCCCACCCGGCGATCAGCAGGCCGCGGAAGTCGATCGTCACGTTGGGCTCCGCCACGAGTGCGGCGAGGACCTTGTACTCGTTGCCGGTCAGCGCGATCCGCTCGGTGCCCAGCTGCGCCTCGATGCCGCTGGCGTCGATCCGCAGCATCCCGAACTCGGTCTGCACCACGCCGGTCGGCTCGTGACGGCGCACGAGCCGCTGCGCGCGCAGCGCGAGCTCACGCGGGTGGAAGGGCTTGACCACGTAGTCCTCGGCGTCGGCCTCGAAGCCGGCGATGCGCTCGGCCGGTTCGCCCTTGGCTGTGACGAGCATCACCGGCACGTCGCTGGTCGCCCGAATGCGCGAGCACAGGGTCAGGCCGCTCATGCCCGGCAGCATCACGTCGAGCACGACGAGGTCCGGACGGGTGCGATGCAGGGCCACCCATGCCGCCTCCGCGCTGCGGAACTCCTCGCAGCGGAAGCCCTGCGTCTCGAGCGCGAACGTCATGATGTCGAGCATCGCGGGCTCGTCGTCGACCACGAAGGCGAGGTGCTCGTCAGCCACGGGGCCTCCGCATCGGCAGCGTGAACAGCATGGTCGTTCCCTTTCCGGTGATCGTGTCGACGAAGATCCTGCCGCCGTGCAGGCGGATGAGCTGCTGCGAGATGAACAGCCCGATGCCGGTGCCGTTGCCGAGCGGACGCCCGCTGGCGAAGCGGCGGAAGAGCCGGTCGCGCTGCTCGTCGGTCATGCCCGTGCCGCCGTCGCTGACCGCGATGACGACCTGGTCCTCGCCGCCGGTGACGCGCACCTCGATGCTCGCCGTGCCGGGGTCCGAGCGCGCGGCGTTCATGATGAGGTTGTTCATGACCTGCCGGATCAGCTGCGGGTCCACCTCGGCGCGCACCGGCGCGCCCGGCGTGTGCAGCACGATCGGCACCCCGGTGACCGGCTGCAGTTCGAGCACGATGCCGCGCATGAGCGCGCGCAGGTCGACGTCCTCGGCCCGCAGCTCGAAGGCGTCGGACTCCAACCGGGCCTGCATGAGCAGCTGCTCGGCGAGGGTCGACATGCGCGCGGCGTTGTCGAGGATCCGCCCGAGAAAGCGCTCCTGCCGCGGCAGCAGCGGGCCGGGCCCCTGCTCGGCGAGCAGCTCGGCCGACCCCTGGATGATCGCCAGCGGCGTGCGGATCTCGTGGCTGAGCATGGAGACCTGGTCGGAACGACGGGATGCCAGGGCCCGCAGCCGCGCGTTGGACTCAAGGTCCCGCTTGCGCGACGTGAGCATGCGCACGGTGCCCGCGCCGGCGGCGACGACGGCGAGCGCGAGCGCGACGTCGGCGACGAAGACGCGGTCGCCGTGGTGGAGCACGGTCGCCGCCGCGATCAGCAGCAGAGCGAGCGCGTACAGAGCGCCGGGGACGGGGCCGAGCGACCTCCATGCCGACACGCGACGCACCGGCACGAAGGTGGAGGCGGGCGTCACCGGCACCGGCTCGGTGCCGGTCTGCTGAGGGAGTGGTGAGACGGACATGTCACCGTCAACCGTAACCGGCCGCGACCGGGGCTTCGTACGCGCGCCTCCGGCGCCCGCTACCGCGGCTTGTGCCGCGCCCGTGCCAGCGCGTCGGCGGCGCGCACCAGCGCCAGGTGCGAGAACGCCTGCGGGGTGTTGCCCGCCTGCCGGCGGTTCTCGATGTCGTACTCCTCGGAGAGCATCCCGACGTCGTTGACGAGGCCGCACAGCCGGTCCATGAGCGCGTGCGCCTCGTCGAGGCGGTCCGTGGCGGCGTACTGCTCGACCAGCCAGAACGAGCACGCGAGGAAGGGATACTCCTCCCCCGCAAGGCCGTCGACGCCGGTGTTGTTGCGGTACCGGCGCAGCAGGCCGTCCTGCAGCAGGTCGCCCTCGATCTTCGCGACGGTCGCGAGCATGCGCTCGTCGTCGGGCGCGCAGAATCCGACCTGCGGGAGGAGGAGCAGCGAGGCATCCACCTCCGTCGTCCCGTAGTACTGGGTGAAGTGCCCGTCGGTCACGCCGTGCTCGTCGATCTCCGCCTTCACCCGGGAGCGCAGTTCGCGCCACTTCGCGACCGGACCGTCGAGACCGTGCACCTCGACGGCGCGGATCGCCCGGTCGAACGTCGCCCACACCATCACCCGCGAGTGCGTGAACATGTGCGGATCGCCGCGGATCTCCCACAGCCCGTTGTCGGGCCGGTCGAGCTGGCGCGCGGCCTGGGCCACGAGCTTCTTCTCCAGCGGCCACGAGAACGCCGATTCGTTGAGTCCGGCATCCCGCGCCGCCGCCAGCGTCACGAGCACCTCGCCGATCACATCGGCCTGATACTGCAGCGCCGCACCGTTGCCGACCCGCACCGGCGCCGACCCCTCGTAGCCCGGCAGGCTCGGCATCTCGCGCTCGGCGAGATCGCGCTCGCCCGCCAGCCCGTACATGATCTGCAGATCGGCGGGGTCGCCGGCCACGGCCCGCAGCAGCCATTCGCGCCAGTGCGCGGCGACCTTGATGAAGCCGTGGTCGAGCAGCGCCTCGAGGGTCAGCGCGGCATCCCGCAGCCAGACGTACCGGTAGTCCCAGTTGCGGACGCCGCCGAAGTCCTCGGGCAGCGAGGTGGTCACGGCCGCGGCGATGCCGCCGGTGACATGGTTGGTCAGCGCCCGCAGGATCACCAGCGACCGCACGACCTCGTCGCGATGGGGACCCGCGTGCTCGATCTTGTCGGCCCAGTCCTGCCACCACGCGCGCGTGCGCTCGACGGCGTCGTCGACATCGAGCCGTTCGGGCGGCTGGTGGTACGACGGGAACCAGGTCAGGCTCAGGTCGACGCTCTGGCCCTCGGCCACCGCGATCTTGCCGGTGTGGACGTGATCGGATGCCACGGCCCGCGCCCCGCGCAGCACGACGGCGTCGGGGCCGGCCATCGCGACGAGCTCGGGCGTCTCATCGGTGCCGACCTGCCGCACCCACGGCATCGCCCGCGCGTAGTCGAAGCGCAGGCGCAGCGTGTGGTCGAACTCGACGAGGCCCTTGACTCCGACGATGCGGCGGATCACGTCGCCGCGGTCTTCGGCGACGCTGCCGTGCTTGCCGATCGGCATGACGTCGTGCACCTCGGCGATGCCGTTCGCGCTCTCCCACCGCGTCACCAGGATCAGCGTGTCGCCGTCGTAGTGCCGGGTCGCGGTGGCCTTGGCGTCGACGGGGCGCAGGCTCCAGCATCCATGGTCTTCATCACCCAGCAGCGCGCCGAACACCGAACCCGAGTCGAGCCGGGGCACGCAGAGCCAGTCGATGCTCCCCTCGCGCGAGACCAGCGCGGCGGTGCGGCAGTTGCTCAGCAGGGCATAATCTTCGATCGGAATCGACATCGCCTCGAGTCTGGCACCGTTGCTCCCATTGCGTCAGCACCGCAGCGGATTATCGTGAAGGCCATGCCGAAGACAACGACCTTCCTCATCTTCGGAGCGTCCGGCGACCTCACGTCGCGCCTGCTCCTGCCCGCGCTCGGCCAGCTGCTCCAGCGGGAACCCGATCGCCAAGTGACCCTCCTCGGCGCCGGCAGCGACGACTGGAGCGCGGCGCGGTGGAAGAAGGCCGTGCACGACGCGTTCGCCTCGTCGGATGCCGCCGACCAGGTCTCGCGCATCGGCGCCACGAGCTACACCCGGGCCGACATCACGAAGGCCGCCGACCTGAAGAAGCTGCTCGCCGGCATCGACGGGCCGCTCGTCATGTACTTCGCCGTGCCGCCGGCCGTGACCGTCGCCGCCTGCGAGGCGCTGGCGCAGGTGACGCTGCCCGACGACACGGTGCTCGCGCTCGAGAAGCCGTTCGGTGGCGATGAGGCCGGCGCGCGCGAGCTGAACGAAACGCTGACCACGCTGGTGCCCGAGAACCGGGTGTTCCGGGTGGACCACTTCCTCGGCCGGTCGACGCTGCTGAACATCCTGGGCGTGCGGTTCGCGAACCGGCTCATCGAACCCGTGTGGTCGGCCGACCACGTCGCGTCGGTGCTCGTGCGCTACGACGAGTCGCTCGCGCTCGAGGGGCGCGCCCGGTACTACGACAAGGCCGGGGCGATGATCGACATGCTGCAGAGCCACCTGCTGCAGGTGCTCGCGGTGCTCGCGATGGAAGAGCCCGTCGACCTCGACGAGATCGACCTGCGCGATGCGAAGAGCGCGGCGCTGCGCGCCACGCACATCTGGGACGACAACCCCGTCAAGAACTCGCGGCGCGCGCGGTACACGGCCGGCACGATCGACGACCGCACGCTGCCGTCGTACGTCGACGAAGACGGGGTGGATCCATCGCGCGAGACCGAGACGCTCGCCGAGATCGTGTGCGAGGTGCGCACCTCGCGCTGGGCGGGAGTGCCGTTCACGCTGCGCAGCGGCAAGGCGATGGCCGAGAAGAAGGCCGAGATCGTCGTGACGTTCAAGCCGGTGCGGCACATCCCCGACGGGCTGACCGGCCAGCCGGCCGACGGCGGCGTGCTGCGCATCGGCCTGAGCCCCGACCGCATCGAGCTCGAGCTCAACGTCAACGGCGGCGACGACCCGTTCGCGCTGCGTCGCGAGTCGCTGTCGACGAAGATCGGCAAGAGCACGCTGCTGGCCTACACCGAGGTGCTCTCGCAGCTGCTCGACGGCGATGTGGCCCTGTCGGTGCGGGGGGATGCCGCGGAGGAGTGCTGGCGCATCATCCAGCCCGTCCGCGACGCCTGGGCGCGCGGCGAGGTGCCGCTCGAGGACTACCCGGCCGGCTCCACCGGGCCCGCGGAGTGGGCCAGCTCGCAGGGGTGATCGTCCCTAGGGCGCCGCGAAGCGAGGGCGGCAGGCCGAGACGCCGCCTGGGCGCCCCCGTTCGCCGTTCAGAACTCAGCAAATCTGTGCGGTTTACAACCCGAATCGGGAGTCCTGCGGCTGCCGGAGCACTTTCTTGCGGAGTTCTGAACACGTCCGCCTTGGCACCGAACGTCGGCCGCAGCGTCCCGATCAGTACTCGGTGCGCGACTCCAGATGCGCCCACGCCATGAACGGGGCGATGCGCTCGTCAGGCGGAAGGGCGATGGATGCCGCCGCCCGCACAGCCTCGGGCCGCGGCATCCACCATCCCTCAATCGAGCAGCTCGGCCTCGATCACGTCGTCATCGTCCGGGCCTGCGGCGGGGCCCGACGACGTCAGCACCAGCTGAGCGTCGTCGGCCGCGACATCCACCCGCACGATGTCACCGTCGTGCACGTTGCCCGACAGCAGCGCCATCGCCAGCCGGTCCTGGATCTCGCTCTGGATGAGCCGCCGCAGCGGCCGCGCGCCGAACGCCGGGTCGTAGCCGCGGCGAGCGAGCCACGCGCGCGCGTCGGGCGTGACCGCGAGGGTCAGCCGGCGCTCGTGCAGCCGCTTCTGCAGCTGGTCGACCGACAGCTCGACGATCTGGGCGAGGTCGTCCTCCGACAGGGCGTGGAACATCACGATGTCGTCGAGACGGTTCAGGAACTCGGGCCGGAACGACGCGCGCACCAGGTTCATGACCTGCTCACGCTTCTGCTCGCTCGACATCACCGGGTCGATGAGGATCGGCGAGCCGATGTTGCTGGTCAGGATCAGGATGACGTTCTTGAAGTCGACCGTGCGGCCCTGGCCGTCGGTCAGCCGTCCGTCGTCGAGCACCTGCAGCAGCACGTCGAACACCTCAGGGTGCGCCTTCTCGACCTCGTCGAGAAGCACGACCGAGTACGGCCGACGCCGCACGGCCTCGGTCAGCTGGCCGCCCTGCTCGTAGCCGACGTATCCCGGAGGGGCGCCGACCAGGCGTGAGACGGAGTGCTTCTCGCCGTACTCCGACATGTCGATGCGCACCATGGCGTGCTCGTCGTCGAAGAGGAACTCGGCCAGGGCCTTGGCCAGCTCGGTCTTGCCGACGCCGGTCGGGCCCAGGAACAGGAACGAACCGGTCGGCCGGTTCGGGTCGCTGATGCCCGCGCGCGAACGCCGCACCGCGTCGGAGACGGCCTTGACCGCCTCCTTCTGCCCGATCAGTCGCTTGCCCAGCTCCGACTCGAGGTGCAGCAGCTTCTCGCTCTCGCCCTGCAGCAGGCGCCCGACCGGGATGCCGGTCCACGACGCGATCACGGCGGCGATGTCATCGTCGGTGACCTGCTCGTTGACCATGCGCGGCTCGGTCGGCTGCTCTTCGGCGCGCTCGGCTTCGGCGAGCTGCTCCTGCAGCTTCTTGATCGTCTCGTACTCCAGCCGCGACGCCTTGGCGTAATCGGCCTCGCGCAGCGCGCGGTCGCGGTCGATCGTCGCCTGGTCGAGCTGCTTCTTCAGCTCGCCGACGCGGTTCAGCCCCGCGCGCTCCTTCGCCCAGCGCGCTTCGAGCCCTTCGAGCTCTTTCGAGGCCACCGCCATCTGCTCGCGCAGCTTGGCCAGGCGCTCCTTCGAGGCGTCGTCCTTCTCCTTCTTCAGCGCCAGCTCTTCGAGCCGCATCCGGTCGACCTGACGCTTGAGCTGATCGATCTCGACGGGGCTCGAGTCGATCTCCATCTTCAGGCGGCTCATGGCCTCGTCGATCAGGTCGATGGCCTTGTCGGGCAGCTGGCGGCTCGGGATGTACCGGTGGGAGAGGGATGCCGCCGCCACCAGCGCGCTGTCGCTGATGGTCACCCCGTGGTGGGCCTCGTACCGGCCCTTCAGCCCGCGCAGGATGGCGATCGTGTCTTCCACGCTGGGCTCGCCGACGTACACCTGCTGGAAGCGGCGCTCCAGCGCGGCATCCTTCTCGATGAACTCGCGATACTCGTCGAGGGTGGTGGCGCCGATGAGGCGCAGCTCGCCGCGGGCGAGCATGGGCTTGAGCATGTTGGATGCCGCGACCGACCCCTCGCCGCCACCCGCGCCCATCAGCACGTGCAGCTCGTCGATGAAGGTGATCACGCGCCCCTCGGACTCGGTGATCTCCTTGAGCACGCTCTTCAGGCGCTCCTCGAACTGACCGCGGTACATCGCGCCGGCCACGAGCGCGGAGATGTCGAGCGCGATCAACTCCTTGTCCTTCAGGGACTCGGCGACGTCGCCCGCGACGATGCGCTGCGCGAGGCCCTCGACCACGGCGGTCTTGCCCACGCCGGGTTCGCCGATGAGGACGGGGTTGTTCTTCGTGCGCCGGGTCAGCACCTGGCTGACGCGGCGGATCTCGCTGTCTCGCCCGATGACCGGGTCGAGCTTGCCCTGGCGGGCGCGGTCGGTGAGGTTGATGCCGAACTGTTCGAGCGGGCTCTGCTGCTCCTCCTGCCCGGGCTGGGGTTGTGCGTTCATGTGTCTCCTTGAAATCTGCGGGACTCACGTCATTCGTCAAACTTGAGTCGCTCTGGCTCAAGTTTACCAGCGGGTGGATGCCGCGGCAAGGGGCGCCCGCCACGGCACCATCACGCCCTTGCAGTCGCTAGATCCGTAAGGGAGAATCAAAATCGAAAGGAATCTCATGCCGACAGCAACCATGACCAGCAAGGGGCAGATCACCGTTCCGAAGGAGGTGCGCGACGACCTGAAGCTCGTCGCGGGTTCGCGCGTGATGTTCGTCAAGCTTGCGAACGGGCGCTACACGATCGTGCCGAAGACGGGATCGATCAAGGACCTCGCGGGCGTGCTCTACAACCCCGATCAGCCGCCCGTCTCGATCGAGCAGATGAACGATGACATCGCGGACGCCGCAGCAGAGCATGTCCTGCGGAGCATGCAGAGGTGATCGGGCTCGATGCGTCACTGACCGGGCTCGACACGAACGTCCTGGCACGCTACGTCGTTCGCGACGATCCGGCACAGTATGAAGCCGCCGCGGCCGTCATCGCAACGCTCACTCCCGACAGCCCGGGACTGATCACGCACGTGAGCCTCGCCGAGCTGTCGTGGACGCTCGCGCGAACGTACAAGATGTCGAAGGAAGCATGCCTTGCGATCGTGCGCGCCTTGATCCAGGCGGACGAGATCGAGTTCGAAGACGGCGAGGGCGTCGTGTGCGCACTCGCCCTCGCCGAAGACGGCGCGGAATTCGCCGACGCCCTCATCGCGACCACGATGGAGCTGTTCGGCGCCGACCGCGTCGTGACGTTCGACAAGGCCGCCGCGAAGCACCTCGGCTGGGAGCTGCTCGTCTGACGGCGCCCTCCCGACGACCCCATAGACTCTGGGGGTGACCGAGAGGCGGCATCCATGAGCACTCCCCTGAACGGTTCGCCGGCGAATCCCCCTGCTGTGCCGCCCCGGCCCAACCTCTCGCCGGCCGCACAGACGCCGACCAACGCCCAGCCGCCCACACCCGCATATCCCCAGGCACCCGTCTACCCGCAGGCACCCGCCTACCCACAAGCGCCCGCCGACCCGCAGGCGCAAGCGCAGGCGCAGGCACCCGGCTACCCGCAGGCACCCGCCTACCCGCAGGCACCCGCCTACCCGCAGGCGCCCACACCCACCCAGGCACCTGCGCCCGCGTACGCCCAGCAGCCCACGCCCGCGTACGCCCAGCAGCCCCCGGCCGCCACGTTGCCGCAGCCCGCACCGGCCGGCGCGGCTCCGCAGGCCGCGGCATCCACTCTTCTCTATCCACCGCCGAGCGGTCCCGCCTTCACCGGGCAGGCGCCGGCCGCCGCATACGGCGCTCCCGTCGGGGCCGCGCCCGCGACGGCCTCGTCGACCCGCAACAACCTCGGCGTGACCGCCATGGTCTCGGGGCTCACCGCAGTCGTGCTGAACATCATCGGCCTGGTCACCGAGAGGATCCTGATCCACGGGTATGACGGCACGTCCGCCTACCTCGAGGGGCTGCGGACCAGCTCGTACATCTTCGCGATCTGCGTGTCGCTGCTCGCCCTGGTCGCCGTGATCTGCGGAGCCGGGGGCCTCGCGCTGAAGGGCCGCGGCAAGGCCGCCGCCGGCATCGGCTTGGGCATCGGCATCGCCGTGGTCGCGGCCTCGGCCGGCGCGCTGATCACCGGCACCCTCACCCTCACCTGAGCTGCGGCGCGCGCCTCAGTGCTCGGCGCCGAGCCGCGTCACGACGTCGAGCAGCGTCTCCGCCGACCGGGGCCAGCTGAACTGCGCGATGTGGTCGGCCCCCGCGGCGACGATCGCGCCCCGCGCCGAGGCATCGTCGAGCGCGGCCACGGCCGCGGCGAACTCGGCGGGGTCCTCGGCATCGACGTACAGCGCCCCGGGGCCCGCGACCTCGTGGAAGATCTCCAGATCGCTGACCACCGCCGGCACGCCCAGCGCCAGGGCCTCGGCGATCGGCAGTCCGTAGCCCTCGTCGAGGCTCATCGTCACGAGAACGGCACGGTCGGCCAGCAGCCGGGCGTATTCGGCGTCGGTCACGCCGCCGTGGAAGACGACGTCGGCACCCTCGGGGATGAGCGCCTCGAGCTCGGCACGGCGGGCGGGCGAGATGCGGCTGAGCAGATGCAGCGTGCGCCCGGGCAGCCGCCCCATGCCGCGGATGAGCGCCTCGACGTTCTTGTACGGCATGAACGAGCCCATGTAGACGAGGTTGCGGGCTCCGCCGATGACCTCGACGCCCTCCGGCAGCACCGCGCGCAGCTGCTGCGGGGCGTCGGGCACGACGACGACCGGTCGCTTCGTGAGCCGCACCTGCGCGAACTGCCGTTTGCTCGTGCGGCTGACGGTCGCCACGACGTCGGCGGCGTTCAGCGTGATGCGCTGCGGGGTGTACGACAGGTGGAACAGCCGCCAGCCCAGCCGCACGAACCCGGGCAGGTCGCGCGGGGGCGTGCGATGCCGGTAGTAGATCATGTCGTGCAGGGTCAGGATCAGCCGGAACCGCCGCCCGATCGTGCCCATCGTCTGCATCGGCGTGAACACGACGTCGGGCCGGTGGCGGTTCAGGATCAGCGAGGTCAGCGGCTCGCGCAGCGCCGTGGGCGCATGGATCTTCAGCACCCGGGCGCCGTCGGGCAGCAGCATCCTCTGCGCGTCGTCCCAGATGAGGAAGACCACATCGACACCGCGCGCGGGCGCCTGCGCAAAGACGGCGGCGGCGAGGTCGGCGGAGTACCGGCTGATGCCGTCGTGGAAGTCGGTGCGGATGTAGCGGGCGTCGAAGAACAGGCGCATTACAGCGGGTCGCCCCGATACAGGTTCTCGAAGGTGTCGAGGGTGTTCTGGATGTCGTGGATCTCGACGCCCTCGAGCGACGCGCGCTGCATGCGCAGGTACTCGGCGTCGTCGGCCGTGAGCACGGTGCGGATGCGGTCGGCGAGCGCGTCGACGTCACCGGGCGGGAACAGGTAGCCGTTCTCGCCGTCGTGGATGAGATGCGGCAGCGCGACCGCGTCGGCGCCGATGACCGGCAGGCCCGATGCCATGGCCTCCATCGTCGCGATCGACTGCAGCTCGGCGATCGACGAGATGACGAACACGTCGGCGCGCGTGTACGCGGCGCGCAGCTCGTCTTCGGGCACCTTGCCGTAGAACGTCACCCGGTCGGCGATGCCCAGCTTCGCGGCCAGCTGCTCGAGCTTGTGCCGCTGGTCGCCGCCGCCGACGACGTCGAACACGACGTCGAGCTCGGGCACGAGCTTCGCGATGGCCTGCAGCGTGACATCCACGTGCTTCTCGGTGGTCAGCCGCCCGACGAACAGCACACGACGGTGCTCTCGTGGCGCGAGGTCGGGCGTGTAGTTCGCCTTGTCGATGCCGCAGCTGATCGGGATGACGCCGTGGACGTCGATCGTCGACTCGAGGAAGTCGGCGGCCTTGCGCGTGGGTGTGGTCACCGCGCGCGCCATCTTCAGGGTGCGCTCGGCGTCGTCCCACGCGAGCTTGAGGAACACCTCGTCGAGCAGGGGCGGCAGCGTCGTGAAGTCGATGATGTTCTCGGCCATCACGTGGTTGGTGGCGACGATCGGGATGCCGCGCTTGCGCGCCTCGCGGGCGAGCCCGCGCCCGATCACGATGTGCGACTGGATGTGCACCACGTCGGGTGTGATCTCGTCGAGGACTCTGCGGGCATAGTGCTTGCTCATCCACGGCAGCACGAAGGTGAGCCAGTCGTGCGGGTACCAGCGCCAGGACGGCAGGCGGTGCACGGTGATCGCCTGTCCCTCGACCTGCTCGACGAACGTGCCGTGGTGGCGGTGGCCGATGCTCGGCGCGGAGACGTGCACGTCGTGGCCGCGGGCTGCCAGCCCTGCGGCGAGGCGCTCGGCGAAGCGTGCTGCGCCGTTCACGTGAGGGGTGAAGGTGTCTGCGCCGATCAGGATCGTCAGCGGACGCGCGGGTGCGGCGGGAGTCACGGTGGAGTGGGTGCCTCTCTCTGCTTGACGCACGGCGGTGGCCGCACGCCGCTCACCACTCTAACCCCGCCCCGCGACGTTGCCTGGGAGCCGGGCCGCCCCTTCCGGGCGCATCTCCAGCACCGCCGCCTACGCTGATGCCATGGCGCGACTTCAAGCCGACGCATCCCCCGCTCTCTGGGTGCCGGTCACCGGTTCACTCGGTTTCAAGGGACGGCGGCATCGCAAGGCGGCGATCCGGATGCTGCTGCAGCAGGCGAGCGAATCCACGGGCGTGCAGGCCGGCGGCAAGGCCTTCGCCTGGCTGATCAGCCAGGCGGCGCCGCTGATGATGCGCAAGGCCGACGGGCGTGTGCTCGTGTGGATGTGGAAGGACGATCCCGGGCTCGTCGTCGCGATGGCACAGCTGCAGGAGGCCACACCGCAGGTCCGCACCGCCCGCGCGATGATGCCGATGGAGTACGACGACACCGTGTCGTTCCGCAATCCGCATCTCGGCGAGGGCGAGAAGCTCGTGATGAAGATGCCGAGCGACCAGACGAAGCCGCCGTTCGCGACCTATACGTGGGACATGGGCACGCACTTCGTGACGCTCACCGCGGTCGGCGCCGATCGCGAGCGGTTCGGCACAGTCGACGGCTCGCTCGACGACCTCGCCCGCACGCTGCGCGTGGTCGATGACCTCACCGTCGGCGAGGCCGACGTGCTGCGGCTCGACCCGAGCTGATCAGTCTGCGATGCCGGCGACGGTGGTGTCCCCGCTCAGCCAGCGCAGCCACGTCGCACCCGGGTCGCCCTCCATCACGAGCGCGCGCACGAGAAGCGTCAGCGGGATCGACAGGATCGCGCCGAGCGGGCCGATGATGAACGTCCAGAAGATGACCGAGAAGAAGCTCAGCGTGAGGCTCAGGTTCACGGCATCCGACACGAACTTCGGCTGTACGAGCACCTGCAGCACGACGTTGACGACGCAGTAGATCGCGATCACCGCGAGCATCATGGGCCAGCCGCCGACCACGAGCGCCAGCAGCGCCGGTGGGATCAGGCCGATCACGAACCCGATGTTGGGGATGAAGTTCGTCACGAACGCGAGGATCGCCCACACGATCGGCGCGGGGATCCCCAGCCACCACAGCGCGAGCCCGTCGAGGATCGCGACGATGGCGCCGAAGCTCGCGTTGACGATGTAGTACCGGCGCACGCCGATGTTGAAGCGCTGGAAGCGCTCGACGGTGGGGCGGATGCCGCGGCCGAACTCGTGCTCGGCGCGCGCGTACCGGGCCCCGTCGACGGCCATGAAGATGATGTAGGCGAGCACGAAGAACAGCGCCATGAGCACGTTGACCACCGTGCCGCCGAGCGAGGTCACGTAGGAGAGGATCTTCGACGCGTCGAGGAAGGTGGCCGTGGCATCCGACACCTGCTTGTCGAGGCCCAGCGAGCTGAGCCACGCGACGAGGTTCTGCCCGGTCGTCTCGAGGTCTTTCGCGTAGTCGGCGACCAGGTGCGCGAACTGGATGCCCGCGAACACGAGCAGCAGCACGAGGAAGATGAGCACGATGTAGGCCACGGCGATCACCGCGGTGGTCGCCAGCCAGCGCGGCCAGCCGGCGCGCTCGAGCGGGTGGCGCAGCGGGTGGCAGATGATCACGATCACGGCGCCCAGGGCGAGGGGCCCGACGATCTCGCGCGCGAACCAGAGTCCCGCCAGCGCGATGACGGATGCCGCCAGGATCAGCAGCACCCGAAGCGCCGGGCCCAGCGCGGGTGCCGGTGCGTCGACGGGCTGGTCGCGAGATTTCATCCGGCCAGCGTATCGGGCGGGCGCGACCCGGTGCCATGATGAGCGCATGAGCGATCCTCTCGCCGCCGAGTGGTGGCCGCAGCCCGACCTCGCACGCCGTCTCGAGCAGGGGCGCGCGCGGCGCGCCAAGACCCCGCGGCGCGCGCTCGCCGAGCTGGGCTCCGGCCGCCGTGATCCGCTGGGCATCCTGCACGCGCAGAACGAGACGCGCCTGCCCGACCTCGTCGCCCTGCGCACCGAGCGGATGAGCGCGAGCCCGTTCACGTTCTACCGCGGCACGGCGGCGCTCATGGCGGCGGATCTGGCACAGGGACCGTCGAGCGGCATCCTCGTCGCCTCCTGTGGCGATGCACACGTCTCGAACTTCGGCTTCTACGCCGCGCCCTCACGCGAACTCGTCTTCGACCTCAACGACTTCGACGAGGCCGCGTGGGCACCGTGGGAGTGGGATGTGAAGCGTCTCGTGACCAGCGTGATCATCGCCGGGCAGGCGACCTCGCGTGACGACGCGGTGGTGCAGGATGCCGCGCGCACGACGATCCGCGCCTATGCCCGCGCCCTGCGGGCCGGGGTGGAGCAGTCGCCGACCGACCGGTACTTCGCGCACTTCACGATCGCCGCCTCGCTGGAGGCGCTCGACAAGCGCTCGCGAAAGACCCTGAAGGCCGCGACGCGCGAGGCGCGCAAGCGCACCGGCGAGCGCGCCGCACGGCGCACCACCACGGTCGGCGACGACGGCCGGCGCGTGTTCATCGAGAATCCGCCCACCATGACGCACGTCACCTCCGACGTCGTCACGGGTGTGAAGGAGTACGTCGAGGAGTACGCGCGCACCGCGGACGTCGACATCCGGCTGCTGCTGCAGAACTACACGATCGCCGACGTCGCGCGGCGCGTGGTCGGGGTGGGCAGCGTCGGCACCCGCTGCTATCTCATCGCCCTGCAGGACGGCGACGGCCACACCCTGCTGCTGCAGGCCAAGGAGGCCGGGCGCAGCGTGCTCTCGCAGTACGGCGGTGTCGAGCAGCCGACGACCGTGTCGGAGTACTCGGCCCAGAACGGCCAGGGCGGGCGGGTCGTGGCTCTGCAGCGCATTCTGCAGGCGGCATCCGACCCCTTCCTCGGGCACTTCCGCTCGAGCGCCGGAATCGACCTGTACGTGCGCCAGTTCCACGACATGAAGGGCGGCATCGACATGGACACGCTCGACGACGTGCCGTTCGTGCGCTACGCCGAGGCGTGCGCGGCGGTGCTCGCCCGGGCGCACGCGCAGTCGCCGACGGCGGCCGAGGTGGCCGGATACGTCGGCGGCGGCCGCAAGATCGCTGAGCCCCTGCTGGAGTGGGCGTACGCGTACGCCGCGCTCTCGCGCGAGGACTACGACGCGTTCCTGGATGCCGCGGCCGCGGCATCCACCCCCGCTGGCTGATCTTCCGCCCTGGCCTCACCCCGCGCCAATCGGTGAGAGTGCAACTGGTGGACGAAGAAGCGGTTGCTTCCCTCTCTCTCGGCGACCAGTTGCACTGTCACGGTTCAGGGGGCGGGAGGCAGACCGTGCTCGGCGAGCCAGGCGTCGCGCGTGGCCGGGGTGGTCTGCAGCAGCCACGCGTCGGTGATCGTCTCGCGCAGGAGCTGCAGGTCGATGCCGCCGAGTTCGGTGAGCACCGCGGGCCATCCGTTGAAGTGCGGGATGTCGAAGAACGCGTCGGGAAAGGTCTCGAGCAGCGCGGCCTTGCCGTCGAGACCGTCGGTGCGCACGGCCACCACGAGGCCGTCGGGCCAGGTGCGGCCGAGGGCCGCGAGTTTCTGCAGGTCGGTCTTGCGCGGGCCGCGCTCCCAGACCACCTGACCGGCCTTGGTACGCCAGGCCGGGGCGCCGTGAGGGGTCGTCGTCTCGGTCACATCGGGGAACTCGGCGCAGATCGCGCGCACATCGTCGAGCGTCGCCATACGGCGATTGTCCTCCCGCGCCGCGGCGGCGTCCACCGCGAGTGGGCGATAAAACTTACCAGCTGGTCTATTTTGCGTTAGGCTCCCTCCGGGCCCGCATCGGAGCGGGTCCGGAACCGGAGGTGCCGATGCCTGCTCGTCCCCTGTCCCGTCTGCTCGCCGTCACCGGGCTTGTCTCTCTGGCTGCGACCGTCGCCGTCGCCGTGCCGGCGAACGCCGTGGCCGCATCGACGGGGACCACACCCGCCGCGACCACATCGACCGCAGCCGCGGCCTCGGCCGCGGCATCCCTCACCACCCTCCACTTCGCCGTCACCGTCGGCGACGACGACACCACGCGCTGCGATGTCGTGGGCGACCTGTACACACCGGCCGGCGCGTCGCCGAGCAGCCGCGTGCCGGCCGTGCTCATGACCGACGGATTCGGCGGGTCGAAGGACGGCGTCGCGCCCATGGCGACGATGTTCGCCCGGCTCGGCTATGCCGTGCTCGCATACTCAGGACTGGGCTTCGGCGGATCGACCTGCCCTGTCTCGATGGACGATCCGCAGCGGGACGGGAAGGCCGCAGAAGACCTCGTCAGCTACCTGGGCGGTGCCGACGGGATCGCCTATGAGGACGCCGCACACACCGAGGCAGCGCCCACGCTCGACATCGTCACGATCGATCGCCGCGCTCACGACGGCACCCACCACCGGAACGATCCGCGCGTCGGGATGGTCGGAGGCTCCTATGGCGGGGCCGTTCAGCTCGCGGCGGCATCTGTCGACCCGCGCATCGACGCCATCGTGCCGACCGAGACCTGGAACGATCTGAGCTACTCGCTGTTCCCCAACGGCACGGCCACCACGACGGGCGTGTCGAGCACAACGCCTGGTGCGATGAAGATCCACTGGGGGCTCACGCTCGGGCTTCTGGCGTCGGCGACGGGAACCGGTGTCGACGGCACCCGGCCCGCGGCCCTGCTCGGCTGCGAGCACACCATCTCGGCCGTCTGCCAGACGCTGGTCCACGGGGCGCTGCAGGGATATCCCTCGCCGAGCGACCTCGCCGCGCTCCACCGCGTGTCGCCGGTCTCGTATCTCGAGGATGTCCGCGTGCCGACGCTGCTGATCCAGGGCGAGCGCGACACGCTCTTCAACCTCAATGAGGCGACCGCGACGTTCGAGACGCTCCGAGCACAGGGCACACCCACCGCGATGATCTGGCAGCGCTCGGGGCACACCGAGTCCGAACCCGCCGCGGGCGACATCGACTGGAGTGCACCCGATCCCGCCCAGTACACGACCGGCCGCATGGTCGACTGGATCGCGCACTACGTGCGCGGGGCGGACGTAGGCACCGGACCGCTGTTCGCCTACTACCGAGACTGGGCCGACGACGACACCGACCCGACCGGAGCCGCCGCGTTCGCGGCATCCGACACCTTCCCCGTCGCCGATGCGGACCCGCTGTATCTGTCCAGCGGCGGGCACCTCGTGCATGACCCGCGCGACATCATCGCCGGCACCTGGGGGCTCGTGACGCCCGCTCTCGGGCTGCCGACCAGCGCAGATCCCACCGACATCCTCGACGATCTGCTCGACGGCAGCCTCGGCACCGGAGCCGAGGCGGACGCCCCGGGAACCAGCCTGCAGTGGACCACCGGAGCGCTCGACGCATCGCTCGACATCGCCGGTTCGCCGACCCTCGACCTCACGGTCTCGTCCCCCGGTGCCCTGCTGACGCAGACGCTCGGGGCGCGCGGCGAGCTCGTGCTGTTCGTGAAGGTGCTCGACGTCGCTCCCGACGGCAGCGCCGCACTGGTCGGCCGGCAGGTCACGCCCGTGCGCATTCCGGACGCGTCCCGGTCGTTCACGACCCGGCTCCCGGGTCTCGTGCACCGATTCGAGGCCGGCCACCGCATTCGCGTCGTGGTGGCCTCGGGGTCGGCGAACTATCGGGGCGGCCTGTTCGCCCACACGGTGACGGTCACGACCGGATCGGCCGGTCAGGTGCTGACACTGCCGAGGCTCGACGAATAGCGGTCGGGATGCCGCAGGCCGGCGAGCCGCGTCAGGACGCGGTCTCGTCGCGCTCGGCGTCGACGTCGCGCCCGGCTGCGGGCCGCAGCTCGGCCACCGGATGCGCGGCGGCGGGCTTGACCCCGAACAGCGCGGTGACGGCGTCGGCGAACTCGCCGGCGCGGCCCTCGGCGGCCAGCTCGCGGGCGCGCACCGACGGCCCGTGCAGCAAGACGCCTGCCAGATGCCGCAGCGCCGCCTCGGTCTCGGGCGTCGCGTCGCCGCGCTTGCGCGCCCACGCGATCTCGCCGTCGAGCACGTCGAACACGTGCGCGCGCAGCGCGACCAGCGCGGGAGTCACGGCGTCTTCGGCGGTCGCCCGCCGATACTCGGCGAGTGCCTCGTCGACGAGCGTGCGCGCCTCGTCGGTCGCGCCCAGCTCGGGCAGCGGTGCGTGCGCGCGCAGCGTCTCGAGGTCGAGCAGCTCGGTGTCGGGCACCATCGACACCTCGGGGTCGACGTTGCGCGGCAGTCCCAGGTCGATGATCAGCCGACGCTCCAGGGCGCCCGGCAGTGCGCGTGCCGAGGCGAGCAGCGCAGCATCCACGATCACCCGCGGCGCGACGCTGCACGCCACGACCACGTCGCTGTCGGCGAGGGCCTGCTCGAGCCCGTCGACCGGCACCGCGGCGATGTCGTGGCTCGCGGCGAAGGTCGCGGCCCGTCCGGTGCGCGAGTACACGCGCACGTCGGTGACGCCGCGGTCGCGCAGGGCGGCGAGGCTCGCGCCGGCATAGCGCCCGGTGCCCACCAGCAGCACGCGGGTCTGCGCCCAGTCGGTGATGCGCGTCTCGGCCATGTCGAGCGCGAGGCGCACGACCGAGCGGCCGGCGCTCGACAGCTCGGTGCGGTTCTTGACGCCGCGCGACGTGCGCGATGCCAGCTGGAACACCCGCTCGAGCTCGCGGCTCGCGGTGCCGCGCTCGCGCGCGCCCTCCAGCGCGCGACGCACCTGACCGGCGATCTCACCCTCGCCCACGACGATCGATTCGAGGCCGCTGGCCACCGAGATCGCGTGCTCGGCGACGGCCTCGCCGTGCAGCAGGATGCCCGATTCACGCACCTCGTCGCGCGCGAGACCGGTCGCTGCGGCGACGGTGTCGGCCAGGCGGGTGGATGCCGCCTCCCACGACGACGCGTCGGCCGCGGCATCCCGCACATCGAGGTACACCTCGAACCGATTGCACGTCGACAGGATCACGCTGCCGTCGACTCCGGGCACCGGCTCAGACAGTCGTGCCGTCACTTCGTCGGCACGACGCTCGAGCCGCTCGACGACGTCGAGGGCTGCGGAGCGGTGGCTGGACGAGAAGCAGAGGAGCACGGGATTGAAGGATACCCCGCTCACCTGTGCCGTTCCGTCAGGACGCCGGGTCAGGACGTCGGGTCACGGCGCCGGCGCGACCGTCACCGGGATGTCGAGCGAGCCGTAGATGTCGGGCATGATGACCCGCACGCTCGCGTCGCCGGGCGGCGCGTCCACGGGAACGGTGATGTCGACGTGCAGTTCGCCGAGGTCGTCGGTCGGCCGCGTGGTCGTCAGCGGCGTGGTCTGCCCGTTCTGAACCCAGACGAGGTCGACCGACGTCCAGGGCGGGTCGGTGTGCGCATTCGTGTCGTTGCACGGCGCGAAATACCGGCCCTCCAGAGAGATGGTGCCGCCCGGCGCCGCCCTGGCCGGTGAGGGCGAAGCCTCCGGTGCGACGCAGGAACCCTCGGCCGACCCACCGAACAGACCGCCCGACGCGCACCCCGCGAGAACGAGGCCGGCGGCGACGATGCCCGCCGCGCTCAGGGACCGAAAGTGCGCCATCGTCGCCTCCTCGCCTCGATCCGCTCACGATACGCGCGCGGCCGCGTACGCGAGATGACGATTCGGCCACGATCCGCGGGCACGGCGCCCACCGGGCGCAGCGCGGCATCGGCGCCCACCGGGCGCAGCGCGGTATCGGCGCCCGCCCCGTTTGCCACGGCTTGCCCGGGAGCCGCTCCCATCCCGGTCTGCGAGAATCGGCCGGGTGAGTGCCCAGCCTGACCGCGCCCCGCTGCCCGCCGACCATCCGCTGACGACGGGGGCGACATCCACCTCCCCGCTCGTGCAGGCGTACCGCGGTGTGCGCGGCGCGACGCTGCCGGTCTGGTTCATGCGCCAGGCCGGACGCTCGCTGCCCGAGTACCGCGAACTGCGCACCGGCCTCGGCATGCTCGACACGTGCCTCGACCCGGCGCTGGCGAGCGAGATCACCCTGCAGCCCGTGCGCCGACACGGCGTCGATGCGGGCATCTTCTTCAGCGACATCGTCATCCCGCTGCGCCTGGCGGGCATCGGCGTCGAGATCCAGGCCGGCACCGGGCCCGTCTTCGACCGCGCCGTGCGCACCGCCGCCGACGTCGACGCGCTCGTCGCGACCGGCACGCTGCAGGCCGACGATGCGGCGCTCGAGCCGATCCGCGAGGGCGTGCGCCGCACGGTGGCCGAGCTGGGCTCGACCCCGCTCATCGGCTTCGCCGGCGCACCGTTCACGCTCGCGGCGTACCTCGCCGAGGGTCGCCCGTCGCGCGACCACCTCGCCGCCCGCCGCCTCATGCACAGCGAGCCCTACGCGTGGGCACGGCTGCTGGCCTGGTGCGCCGACGTCACCGGAGCGTTCCTGCGCGCCCAGCTGCTGGCCGGCGCCAGCGCGGGCCAGCTCTTCGACTCGTGGGCGGGGTCCCTCAGCCGCGCCGACTACGCGCGCCACGTCGCACCCGCATCGGCCCGTGCCCTCACGCACGCGCACGACCTCGGCGCCCCACTCGTGCACTTCGGCCTGAGCACCGGCGAGTTCCTGACCGAGATGCGGGATGCCGGAGCCGACGTCGTCGGCATCGACTACCGCCTGCCGCTCGATGAGGCAGCGCGGCGCCTGGGCGGGTCCGTGCCGCTGCAGGGGAACATCGACCCCGCGCTGCTGGCCGCCCCCTGGTCCGTGCTCGAGGAGCACACGCGCGACGTCGTGCGCCGCGGACGCACCGCCCCCGCGCACGTCGTGAACCTCGGTCACGGCGTGCCGCCCGACACCGACCCGGCCGTGCTCACGCGCCTGGTCGCTCTCATCCACGAGCTCGGCGCCGAATGACCCGCGTCGTCGTCATCGGCGGGGGCGCGGCGGGGCTGGTCGCGGCCCGTGAGGCCGCGGCATCCGGCGCCGACGTCACCGTCCTCGAAGCGAGGCCGACCGTCGGCGGCAGCATCGCGGGCCACACCGTCGCCGGCCTCACCCTCGACGCGGGCGCCGAGAGCTTCGCTACCCGCGGGGGCGCCGTCGCCCCGCTGCTCGACGAGCTCGGACTCTCGGACCTGATCGTCTGGCCGCACATCGCCGGCTCGTGGCTGCACCTGCCCGACCGCACCGTGCCGTCGCCGAAGGGCGGGTTGCTGGGCATTCCGATGGACCCACAGTCACCGGAAGTCGTCGCCGCGATCGGGGTGGATGCCGCGGCCCGCGCCGCCCGCGACCTCGACGATCCGCTGCCCGAAGGATTCGCCCCGGCGACCCTCGGCGAGCTCGTCCGCACGCGGATGGGCCGGGCCGTGCTCGACCGGCTCGTCTCCCCGGTCGCCAACGGCGTGTACTCGACGCCGGCCGACGACCTCGCCGTCGACGCGATCGCGCCCGGGCTGCGCGCGGCGCTGAGCCGCACCGGCTCGCTCGCCCGGGCCGTGCGCAAGCTGCGCGGCGGCAGCGCAGCCAAGCCGGGATCGGCCGCCGGCAGCCTGCGCGGCGGCATGTGGACGCTGATGTCGGCACTGGCCGACGACCTCGTCGCCCGCGGCGGCCGGGTGCTCGTCGACGCGCCGGTACGCGGCATCCATCGCGACGGCGACGCCTGGCTGGTCGACGTCGATCGCGGTGAGACCCTGCGCGCCGACGCAGTGATCGTCGCGACCGCCCAGTCGGCAGCGGTGCGGCTGCTGGGCGACCTGATCCCGCCGGCGGACTGGCCGGCGCCCACCCGCGTCGACCTCGCCACGCTCGTGCTCGACGCGCCCGAGCTCGATGCCGCCCCGCGCGGCACCGGGCTGCTCGTCGCCGACGACGCCCACGACGTGGTCGCGGCCAAGGCGCTGACGCACGCGAGCATCAAGTGGGCGTGGGTCGCCGAGCAGGCCGGCTCCGGCCGCCACGTCGTGCGCCTGTCGTACGGCCAGGCCGGGCACCGCAGCCAGGCTGCGGATATCGACGACGCGGCGCTGCAGGAGCTGGCGATGCGGGATGCCGCGGCCCTCCTCGACGTCGAGCTCGAGGCCGCGCAGCTGGCCGGATTCGCCCGCTCGACCTGGACGAACGCCGTCTCGCTCGCGGCCCGCGGGCAGGCCGAGCGCGTCGCCGCGGTGCGCCAGGCGGTCGCCGCGGTGCCCGGGCTGGACGTCGCCGGCGCCTGGGTCGCCGGCACGGGCCTTGCCTCGGTCGTGCCCGACGCGCGGGCCGCGGCATCCCGCGCCGTCGCACGCTGACCCGCCCGTCGCCCCGCCCCGCCCCGCGCACCCCCGCGCCGCGACATCCACCCCCTGTCGAACAGTCGCTTTCGGCGGGTACATCTGCGTCTCGGTTGCCGAAACCGACTGCCGAACTCCCGTGCGTGTCGACGCGCACGCCTGCCGACCGAGCGCACGATATCTTGCAGATGACCTGAAGCTTTTTTGGGGTTTCCCAACCGGCGGACGGATGATGGACGTCGTGTCCGATCGCGTTGCGCCCTCCCCCGAATCCTCCGAAGCCCCCGCCGTCTACACCCTCTGGGCCGCGTTCGCGCGTCCGGCCGGAGCCGCCGTCCCCGAAGGCGCGCTGAGCACCGCCGGCGCCGACCTCGACGCGGCCATCGCCGAGGTCGAATCCACCGGCGTCACCGTGCGCGGTACCTACGACGTCTCGGGCTTCCGCGCCGACGCCGATCTGCTGTTCTGGCTGCACGGCCCCACGCCCCGCGAGCTGCAGGCGGCCCTGCGCATCCTGCGCCGCGTGCCCGCGATCGCCGCACTGACCCCGCGCCAGACCTTCGTCGCCGTGCACCGCTCGGCCGAGTTCAACAAGCAGCACATCCCCGCGTTCGTGCGCGGCGTCGAGCCCAAGCCGTGGCTGGCCGTGTACCCGTTCGTGCGCAGCAAGGACTGGTACCTGCTCCGCGACTCCGAGCGCAGTCGCATGCTGCGCGAGCACGGGATGGCGGGCGCGTCGTACACCGGCGTGCTCACCAACACGGTCGCGGCCTTCGCGCTGGGCGACTACGAGTGGGTCGTGCCGATCGAGAGCGACGAGCTGGTCGACCTCGTCGACATGATGCGCGACCTGCGCTACGTCGACGCCCGCCGCCATGTCGTCGAAGAGACCCCGTTCTTCACCGGCCACGTCGTCTCGACGGCCGAGGTCGCCGAGGTGCTGTCGTGACCGACTTCGACGCGATTCTGCTCGCGAGCTTCGGCGGTCCCGAGGGCCAGGATGACGTCATCCCGTTCCTGCGCAACGTCACCCGCGGTCGCGGCATCCCCGACGAACGGCTCGAAGAGGTCGCCGTGCACTACCGGCACAACGGCGGCGTCAGCCCGATCAACGCACAGAACCGGGCCCTCAAGGCCGCGCTCGAGACCGAGCTCGCCGCCCGTTCCATCGACCTGCCCGTCTACTGGGGCAACCGCAACTGGGACCCGTACTTCCCCGACGCCGTCCGCGCCGCCCACGAGGCAGGAGATGACCGGCTGCTCGCCGTCGTCACCAGCGCGTACACCTCGTACTCGGGCGTGGGCCAGTACCGCGAGAACTTCGAGCAGACGCTCGCCGACACCGGCCTCGTGGGAACGGTCACGATCGACCGGCTGCGCGAGTTCTTCGACCACCCCGGCTTCGTGGCTCCCTTCATCGAGGGCGTGCGCGAAGCGGTTCGGGATGCCGCGACCCCGACACACGTGCTCTTCGTGACGCACTCGATCCCGAACACGGCGGCCGAGGCATCCGGCCCCGAACACGGCCCCGGCGGCGCGTACGTCGCGCAGCACCTCGCCGTGGCCGACGTCATCGCCGCAGACGCGGCCCCCGGCCTCGCGTACTCGCTCGCGTACCAGTCGCGCAGCGGCGACCCGCGCACCCCGTGGCTCGAGCCCGACGTCAACGACGAGATCCGGCGGCTCGCGGCCGAAGGCGTGCAGCACGTCGTCGTCGTGCCGATCGGCTTCGTCAGCGACCACATGGAGGTCATCTGGGACCTCGACACCGAGGCCGCCGAGACCGCGGCCGAGGTCGGCGTCGGCTTCACCCGGGTCGCGACCCCCGGCGTGCACCCCGCGTTCGTGGCGGGCCTGATCGACCTCATCGAGGAGCGGCTGGACGACATCCCCGACGCCCAGCGTCCGCACCTGACGGCGCTGGGCCCGTGGCCCGATCACGCGACGGTCACCGGAGTCGACGCCGCAGAGCCCGCGGTGGCCCGATGACCCTGCGGGTCGGCACCCGGGGCAGCGCCCTCGCGACCGCGCAGACGCAGCAGGTCGCCGACGCGCTGGCCACGGCCCTGGGCGGCGTGGACGTCGAGATCATCCGCATCACGACGCACGGCGACACCTCGCGCGCCTCGCTGTCGAGCCTGGGCGGCACCGGAGTGTTCGCCACCGCGCTGCGCGACGCGCTGCGCGCGGGCCAGTGCGACGTCATCGTCCACTCGTTCAAAGACCTGCCCACGGCGCCCTCGCCGGGCCTCGTCGTCGCCGCGGTCCCGCCGCGCGAAGACGCCCGCGACGTCGTCGTGACCCGCGACGGCACCCGGCTCGAGGACCTGCCCGCCGGCTCCCGCGTCGGCACCGGATCGCCGCGGCGCATCGCCCAGGTGCGCGCTGTGCGGCCCGATCTCGAGGTCGTCGACATCCGCGGGAACGTGGACTCGCGCCTCGCGCGCCTCGACAGCACCGGCGAAGACCGGCTCGATGCGGTCGTGCTCTCGGCGGCCGGGCTCAACCGCCTCGGACGCACCGAGGTCGCCGCCGAGCCGATGCCGCTCGAGGCCTGGCCCTCGGCCCCCGCGCAGGGCGCCCTGGCGATCGAGGTGCGCGAGGCCGACGCGACCGGCACCCCGCTCGCCGCCGCGCTCGCGCAGATCGCCGACCCGGCCTCCGCCGCCTGCGCCGCCGCCGAGCGCGGTGTGCTCGCGGGCCTCGAGGCCGGCTGCTCGGCCCCGATCGGCGCGAGCGCGCACGTCGACGGCGACGCCCTGACCCTGTCGGCCGCCGTGTACAGCCTCGACGG
>Ga0180219_1000302_pt1 | contig 46383 bp, 37 predicted proteins | sample eDN3rd30CBELigMG_FD_151338 | JGI IMG/M metagenome (GOLD analysis project Ga0180219, IMG submission 151338) | Enriched Miracle-Growth compost microbial communities from Emeryville, California, USA - eDNA 3rd pass 30_C BE-Lig MG (version 2)... ... | reverse complement strand
CACGCTCGTCGCCCGGCCGAGCAGGTCGTAGGCGTAGGTCACGTCCGCCTCGCTCCCCGGCAGGTCCTTCGTCGTCAGCCGCCCGAGATCGTCATAGCCATAGGCGATGCTCGTCCCGTCGCGCAGACGGCGGCTCGTGACATGGCCGTTCGCGTCATAGCCGAGCTGCTCGTAATCGGTCGTGCTGCTGCTGTTCGCGCCCTGCGTCGCCACCGGGTAGCGCGTCCGATCGAGCCGGTCGTGCCCGTCGTAGACATAGGTCGTCCGGTTGTCCTCGCCATCGACGTCATAAGCGACCTGCCCATTGCCGCTATAGCCCCGCGTCTCCGTCGCCGCATCCGCCGTGCCATAGCCGCTCGTCACCCCCGTCACCCGGTCGGCATCGTCATAGGCGCTGCGCACGATCCGGTCCGGACCCGCCGCGCCCGCCGTCTGCGCCGTGCAGGCCGACGCCGGAAGCGAGCCCCAGACCGCGCCGTTCATCCGCTGCGCCACGCACTCCAGCCGGTGGTGGTCATAGCTGTACTGCACCACGCCATGGGTCGCCCCGCCCCCCGTCGTCACCGCCTTCACCGGGCGGCCCGCCGCGTCATAGGTGGTGGCAAGCGCCTGTTGCGAGGCAAAGGCCGTCCAGGCGGCGTCGCTCGTTCCCGTGACCGTCCCCGCCTCGACCAGCGTCGCCTGCCCATCGCCGTCATAGGTCACCCGCTGCGCCGCGCGCTGCCGTGGACCCGCGCCGTCCGGGTCGGGCCCGATCACGCCGATCCGCCGATGCACCGCGTCATGCCGCATGTGCACCGTATCCGCCGTCCCCGGCAGCGGCCCGTCCACCGTCGCCAGATTGCTGAAATCGTCATGGCCGAACGCCGTGACCGTCATCGACGGGACCGCCCCGCTGCCCGCCGCCACGCTGACCGGAAGCAGGTTGCTTTTCGCCGCCGCCGAGCCCGCTTCATAGGCCAGCGTCGTCCGCACCTCGTCCGCCGTCCCCGCGCAACTCGCCCCGGCGCGGCACGACGACACGCCCGTCAGCCGATAGACCGGGCTGCCCGACGCGACCAGCGCCCCCGCCGCGTTCCTGTACCAGGCCTGCAACGCCGTATAGGCATAGCGCGTCTGCGGCCGCGTTCCGCCGCTTGCCGCCGCGGGGCCGGTCACCGTCAGCACGCCGCCGTGCGACGGATCATAGGTATAGTCGGTCTGCTTGCCCTTCGCATCGCGCGTCCAGTCCGGACTGTTGCACGTCAGCACATTGGCGCAGCTCGCGGGATAGCCGGCCGTGGTCACGATATCCGCGGGCGTGCCCGGCGTCTTGGCGACGTGCCGCTCCTCGGTCACATTGCCGCGCGCATCATAGGCGAATTGCGTATAATTGCCCTCCGGCTGCGTCACGCGCGTGACGCGCCCGCTGGTGTCATATTGAAAGCTCGTCGTCTTCCCCACCCCGTTGGTGTCCGACGCGATCAGGCCGGTCGTCAGGCTGGATACCACCGTCCGCGTGTGGCCCAGCGGGTCGGTGACGACCATCGTGCGCGTGCTGCCGACATCGCTGTGCGCATAGGTCCAGGTGCCGGCGGCCGTCTGCACCGACGATACCTTCGAAGCGGTGATCGTCGCCACCAGCCAGGGCGTCGGGCTCGTCGGGCGGCGTACCGATACCGTCACCGCGCCGCCGCCAGCCGACGCCCGGCTGATCGACCATTCGCCGCCGAGCGGATCGGTATAGGCGATATTGGGCGTCGGCCCATATCCCGCCTCTGAATAGGTCAGCGCCGGCCAGTCGCGCGTATAGGTGCAGGTCGAGGCGGCGGCGTCGCAATAATCGATGCCGAGGTTGACCGCCGTGGCGCTGGCCCGGGTCAGGAAATCGCCGGGGTCCGGCTCGCTCATCCCCGTCGGGACAGACTCGGCAGCATAGGCGAAACGGATCTGCAGGCCCAGATTGCTGGTGATCGACTGAATGCGCCAGACCGGCTGCTTGTAGCAGGTGGAGGGCGGTGCCATGACCGCCTCCGGCACCGCCCCAGCCGCCGGCGGCGCCTCCGTCCCCGCCTCGGCCTTTCCCGCCCCGGCGGCCAGCATGTCCTCGCACCACGTCATATAGTCGGTCTTGGTGGCCAACGTCAGGCGTTCACCGTCCGGATAGTCGATATGATTGATGTAGGAGATGGTGCCCGAGCCGTGATAATAGCCGGTATAGGAGTAATGCTCATGGCGAAAGGCGATCTCGACCCCGTCGCGCCGGGTGAGAAGATAGAGGTTCGCCCCGGGCTTCGTCAGCGTCGCGCCGTTGCCGCTGACCGATATATAGGATGATCCCGACACGCGGAACTTTTCGGTCCGGTTGCCGTGCACCGCATAAACATAGTTTTGCGATCCTTCGGTTTTCTCATAGACTTGGCCGCGATAATTGTCACCCGGACCCGAGCCGTGCTGGGTTTCGATCGCCAGGCGGGTTTGCGCGTTGAGCCCGAACGTCAGGTCGGTGCGCTGAAAGTTGAACGAGCCGGTGACCAGGTCGACCCCGTTCGGGTCGGCGGCGATCCGCGTCTGCACGCCCGGAATCGTGCTGACAAGCTGCGCGTGGACCGTTCCTCCCCATGTCATCATCGCCGCAAGCGCGGCCAGCCGCCCAACTCGCAGGATCGTCGCCGCTCTCCCCGCTATCGCCCGCATATGCCCCAAGCTTTCTCTCCCCGTCCCTCGATATCAGCAAGGAAGAGGGGTCAGGGCGGCGGATTGGGGGAATTCGTCACCTTCAGCCGGGTGCGGTTGTTCGCCTTGTCATGCTCGTAATCGACGGTGACATTGTTGTTCACCGTGCCCGTCCGCTTGACCTTCACCAGCCGGCCCTTGGCATCATAGGTATAGGTGATGGTTTCGGCTGCAATGACGGGGCTGATCATCATCAATCCCGCGGCCATTCCAGACACTATCCGACTAACTCCCATGCGCGCATCCCCGTCGCTGAGACCAACAGAATCGAGACCCGGAAATATTGTTTGTAATGAAGGCTATGAATTACATCAGGCCGCGTCAACAGACCGATCGGGCAATTGAAACCGAATTGGCTGCATTGTCCGGCCGCCCGCGGGATTCGCCCTCAATCCCCCGCGAAGTCGAATGCGCTCACCCCGCGCTCGCCGTCGCGGAAGCGTAGCGGCCGCGCCCGCGGGGGCACCGAGCGCTGGACGCAGCCGCTGCGCGTGCAGCGGCGGCAGCCAAGGCCGATCGGGGTCGCCGGCGCGCGCATCAGTTCGATGCCGCGCGCGGCGGTCAGCGGCGCGGCGACCTTGGCGTCGACGCCGATGCACACCGCGAAGCGCGCGGGCGTGCCGCTCCCCGTCGCGCCGGGCGCGGCGACCGAGCGGCTCTGCGTGAACCAGCGCGACCCGTCCTCCAGCTCGACCAGGTCGGCGATCACCTCGCCCGGCCGCGCAAAGGCTTCGTGGACGCCCCACAACGGGCAGCGCGCGTCGCCGTCGGCGAGCGGCGACTGGCTGGCCCCGGCATAGCGCTTGCTGCCCTGCCCCGCGCGGTCGATGCGCAGCATGAAGAAGGGCAGCCCGCGCGCCCCGACGCGCTGCAAGGTGGTCAGCCGGTGCGCGACCTGCTCATACCCCGCGCCGAAGCGGCGCTGGAGCAGCAGCAGATCATAGCCCGTCGCGTCGCAGGCGCGCAGGAAGCGGCCATAGGGCATCATCAGCGCCGCGGCGAAATATTGGATCAGATGGCGCTCGAACAGCTTCGCCGCGGGACTTTCCGCGAACTCCGCCCCCGCGACGAGCGCGTCGATCTCCGCCCTCGCCTCGATCTGCGCCAGCGTCGCCGCCGCCTGGAAGGTCCGCGAGGCGGGGCGCAGCAGTTCGTTCAGCATCAGCTGCCGCGCGTGCCAGTCGAGCCAGCGCAGCCGGTCGGGCATCACGTCGGCGGGCAATATGCGGATGCCGAGCTGGTGCCGCGTGCGCAGCCGCTCGGCGATGGTGCCATAAAGATCGCCGCCCGCGAGCCGCAGTTCGTCGGCCAGTTCCTCGGCGCGGGTGTCGAGATCGGCGAAATGGTTGCGCCATGTCTCGATCGCGCTGCGCACGGCGGCGACTTCGGGTGCTTCGGCTTCACGATCCGGCTGGCCCGCCCCGGGCGCGGCGTCGAACAATCGGGCGAAGGCGGCGGCGGTGCTCGGGGCGCTCTGGAGCCATGACTCGACCTCGTGCGGCGCGATGCCCAGGTCGGCGAAACGCGGATCGGCAAGCCGGCGCCGCAGCCCCGCGAGGCCGCCCGGCACCTCCTCGCCGCCGAGCGCCGCAACGTCGAAAGCGAAGCGTTCGGCCAGGCGGACCATCACCGTCGCGGTCAGCGGCCGCTGCCCGCTTTCGATCAGGTTGAGATAGCTCGGCGAAATGTCGAGCGCGTCGGCCATCGCCGCCTGCGTCATCCCCGCCTCGCGCCGCAGCTTGCGCACCGCTGCGCCTGCGAACACCCGCCGCTCCGCCATTTTGTAACTTTCTTTACTAATTTACAGACTGATTTGCACCTCCACGCGATATTTCACAAGAAAAATTGACAAATTCCTTTCCGTTATGCGGCATCTTCGTCAACTTCCGCCCATCCACTTCCAATCGAAGGATCGAAACATGGGCTATCAGGAAGACATGGCGCAGGCCGGCCGACTCATCCGCGACCAGGACGGCCGCTGGGACGCGATCGGCGCCGAGAATGTCGCCCGCATGCGCGCCCAGAACAAGTTTCGCAGCGGCCTCGACATCGCGCGCTACACCGCGCGCATCATGCGCGCCGACATGGCAGCCTATGACGCCGATCCCGCCAACTATACCCAGTCGCTCGGCTGCTGGCACGGTTTCTACGCCCAGCAGAAGATGATCTCGGTCAAGAAGCATTTCGGCACCACCAAGGGCCGCTACATCTATCTGTCGGGCTGGATGGTCGCGGCGGTGCGCAGCGAGTTCGGCCCCCTGCCCGACCAGTCGATGCACGAAAAGACCAGCGTTCCGGCGCTGATCGAGGAAATCTATACCTTCCTGCGCCAGGCCGACGCCCGCGAACTGGGCGGCCTGTTCCGCGAGCTCGACGCGGCGCGCGAGGCCGGCGACGAAGTCAAGGCGAAGCAGATCCAGCACGCGATCGACCATCACGAGACTCACGTGGTGCCGATCATCGCCGACATCGACGCGGGCTTCGGCAATGCCGAGGCGACCTATCTGCTCGCCAAGAAGATGATCGAGGCCGGCGCCTGCGCGCTGCAGATCGAAAATCAGGTCTCGGACGAAAAGCAGTGCGGCCACCAGGACGGCAAGGTCACCGTGCCGCACGAAGATTTCCTGCAAAAAATCCGTGCCTGCCGCTACGCCTTCATGGAGCTGGGGGTCGACGACGGCATCATCGTCGCGCGCACCGACAGCCTTGGCGCGGGACTGACCAAGCAGATCGCCTTCACCCGCGAACCGGGCGACCTCGGCGACCAGTACAATAGCTTCCTCGACTGCGAAGAGATGACGGGCGCGGGCAATCCGGGCGACGTCCTGATCAATCGCGACGGCAAGCTGCTGCGTCCGAAGCGCCTGCCCTCCAACCTCTATCAGTTCCGCCCCGGTACCGGCGCTGACCGCTGCGTGCTCGACTGCATCACCAGCCTGCAGAACGGTGCCGACCTGATCTGGATCGAAACCGAAAAGCCGCATATCGAACAGATCGCTTCGATGGTCGACCGCATCCGCGAAGTCGTGCCCAATGCGAAGCTCGCCTACAATAATTCGCCGAGCTTCAACTGGACGCTGAACTTCCGCCAGCAGGTGTTCGATGCGTGGGAGAAGGAAGGCAAGGACGTCAGCGCCTATGACCGCGCCAGGCTGATGAGCGTCGATTACGACGACAGCGCGCTGGCGATCGAAGCCGACGACCGCATCCGCAGCTTCCAGAGCGACGCGGCGAAGCGAGCGGGCATCTTCCACCATCTGATCACTCTGCCGACCTATCACACCGCCGCGCTGTCGACCGACAATCTGGCGAAGGAGTATTTCGGCGAGGAAGCGATGCTGGGCTATGTCAGGAACGTCCAGCGCGCCGAGATCCGCCAGGGTATTGCCTGCGTGAAGCACCAGAATATGTCGGGCAGCGACATCGGCGACGATCACAAGGAATATTTCGCCGGCGAAGCGGCCCTGAAGGCGGCAGGCAAGGACAATACGATGAACCAGTTCGCGGCATAAATGCCGCTGGGGAACCAGTTCGCCGCCTGAGACCCGAGTTTGGCGCGGGGGTTTTCGTTGCCCCCCGCGCCTCCCGAGCTTTCCTGGGGAGGAAAGCCTGCCCGTCGGACGCCTTCGGTCGTCCGGCGGGCATTTTCATGCCGTCACATGGCTATCCATGGATCGCCCCTTGCCACCGGTGTCGTGGATCGAGTATGGTGCATTGCACAACGAAACCGGTTTTTGCGACATCTCCCATGAACGACACCCGACTGAAACTGATGGAAGCCATCGCGCGCCGGCGAATGATCTCGGCCAATTATAATGGCAACCGGATGACGCTCGCCCCACATTTGATGTTCGAGCGGCACGGCGACCTGTTCATCAGCGCCCTCAACCTCGGGAAAAACTGGCGTTCGGAGGAAGAGCGACGCCTCGGCCATTTCAAGCTCGACGGGCTGGGCGCGACCGAGTTGCTGGAAGACGGTTTCGAGCCGCTGCCGAGCTTCGAGGCCGCGGCGCCCCACGCCGACGACACGCTGATCCTGGCGATTTGATGCGCCCTCACCCCGGCGTGACCGGCTCGTCCGCGTGCGTCCGGACCAGCGACCAGACCACCCCGCCCGCAATCAGCGCGACCGTCACGCCGAGGCTGAGCAGCGGCGGGAATTTCGCGCCGCCGAGCAGGAAATCGGCCACGAAAATCTTCGACCCGATGAAGACGAGCACCAGCGCCAGCGCATATTTCAGATAGTGGAAGCGGTGAACCATGGCCGCGAGCGCGAAATAGAGCGCGCGCAGACCGAGGATCGCCATGATGTTCGAGGTATAGACGATGAAGGTGTCGGTCGTGATCGCGAAGATCGCCGGCACGCTGTCGACCGCGAACACGAGATCGGCGAGGTTGATGACGACGAGCGCGAGGAACAGCGGTGTCGCCGCCAGGGCCAGCTTGCCGGTCCGCGTGTCGGGCACGCGCACGAAGAATTTCTCCCCGTGCAGTTCCCGCGTGATCGGGATGTGCCGCGACAGCCAACGGACGACCGGATTGCCCGCGATGTCCATCGGCTTTTCGCTCGCGAACAGCATCTTGATCCCGGTGAAGACGAGGAAAGCGGCGAAGACATAGAGCAGCCACCCATATTCGGTGACCAGCGCGGCGCCGCCCGCGATCATGATCCCGCGCAGCACGATCACCGCGACGATGCCCCAGAGCAGCGCCCGATACTGATAGCGCGCTGGAATGGCGAACGTGGCGAAGATCAGCGAGATGACGAAGATATTGTCGATCGACAGCGCCTTCTCGATGAAGAAGCCGGTATAATATTGCAGCCCCGCCTCGCCGCCCTTCGCGGCCCAGATCCAGCCGCCGAAGGCGAGCGCGATGCCGATGTAGAGCGCCGAGAGCCTCAGGCTCTCACCGATACCCATCTCGCGGCTTTCCCGATGCAATATGCCGAGATCGAAGGCGGTGAGCGCGATGACGATGGCGATGAATGCCAGCCAGAACCAGACCGGCGTTCCGAGCCAGTCGACGAACAGAAATTCCATGGCGAAGGATCCCCGGACAGGCGAAGCACGCCGCCGGACGGCAGCGCGCTCGCTCCTTTGTTATCGGATCTAGCGGGCGTGGGCCGGGCGCCGCATCAGCGCCGCGAGCCGGTCCTTGACCGCGAGTTTCAGCTTCTTGAGCCGGAGCACCCGGAACGGGTCGCCGCCGCGCCGACGCGCCTCGCGCCGCACCGCATCGTCGAGCCGCCGGTGCAATTCGGTCAGTTGAAAGATATGGGGATTTACAGACATAGGGCCTCCTGATCGAGCGAACTCAAAACAGGTGACGCCGATGCCGGGGCCCTTGTCAGGGGGAGAGCTGGGCCGCAAAGCATCGGTGTCACCCGATGCGGTCCGACATCACGCCGCGGGAAAAATCCCGCCGACGCCAGAGGGGCCCGGCCCGCATATCCGCAACCTAGGATCGCCGGTGCCGGGTTTCAAGTCTTTGCGCTGCGCCCATGCGTCATGTTAGCCGGTAGAATAGCCACCCGCCCTCTCGATCGGAGGAAATCCATGTCCGTTCTCGTCACGTCCGATGGCCCGGCCACCATCGTCACCATCGACCGGCCGGCGAAGCGCAATGCAGTCGACCCGGCGACTGCCGTCGCGCTGCGCGAGGCTTTCGCCGCCTTCGCCGCTGACGAAAACGCGCGTATCGCGATCCTAACCGGCAGCGAGGGGCATTTCTGCGCGGGGTTCGATCTCGGCGCGGTCGGCACGACACACTACGATCCCGATGGGCCGGGACCGATGGGACCGACGCGGATGCTGCTCGAAAAGCCAGTGATCGCCGCGGTCGAAGGCCATGCAGTCGCGGGCGGGCTTGAACTCGCGCTCTGGTGCGATCTGCGTGTCGCGGCGGAAAGCGCGATATTCGGCGTCTATTGTCGCCGCTGGGGCGTGCCGCTGATCGACGGCGGAACCGTTCGGCTGCCGCGCATCGTCGGCCAGGGCCGCGCGCTCGACATGATCCTGACCGGTCGCCCTGTCGCCGCCGACGAAGCCCAGCGCATCGGCCTCGCCGACCGCGTGGTTCGCGATGGTGAAGCGCTTCCCGCCGCGATCGACCTCGCGAAACAGATCGCCGCCTTCCCGCAAATCTGCATGAACAGCGACCGGCTGAGCGCTTATCACCAGTGGGATTTCGAAATCGAAGGCGCGCTGGTGCACGAAGCGCACGCCGGGGTCGCCCCGTTATGCGCGGGCGCTACGGGCGGAGCCAAACGCTTTACCGACGGCGCTGGACGCGGCGGCAGTTTCGCCACTTTCACGGGAGAATGACGGAGAAGCATGGATCGCAGCCACGCCGCTCGTTGCAATATCGCAAAAGGGAGCAAGGCGGCCCCGGGGGGCGAGCCCGGGGTACCGCAGGTTGGGAGGGGGCATTGCGCGTGCGACGTCTGCGACTTTGCAGACCGCGAACGCGTGAGGACCGGCATTTCTTCGTAGCCCCAAGCGATGCCGGCGGCCGCGATCAAGAAATTCGATTAAAATGCGCCGTTTCCAATTTTTGAAGCTTGTCGCTGGACCAAACAATCGTTTCGGTCATGGATTTCAAATCCCTGGCGACGGTATAGACTCGCGTCGACACCCGCGCGCCCGCCTTTCCCAGTGTCATCACCAATGTGTCCGGCGCCGGCTGACGCAGGGCAACGGTATCGATGAAATCCATATTGCCGGTGACCGGTACGGGAACGCCATCAAGAGCAGCGGTCGATTCTGCATGCCTGCTGGAGCCGTCTGGCGCGATGATTTCGACACGCGTCGTCCATTTGCCGTCTTGCGATGCACGGAAAGTCATTGTCACCCGTTGAGGCCGTTCTTTCTCGGGCATGAGCGATGCGTCCAGCGACCAGCTTCCGACCAGCGGCAACTGCGTGGAGGCAGCGCTATAGACGGGTGTTCCGACGGGATCGGCGGAAGGGGCGGCTGCGAAGATTAGTCCGGCGGCCGCCAGGGGTATTGCGATAAGCATGACGATCATTCCTTTCGAACCGCGAACCCCGACGGTTGCGGTGCCCACCAAGTCCTCCGCGGTGGAGCGCTGTCTTGAAAGATCGATATTTTCGTCACAAGTTTTTTGGAGGTCCAGAAGCCGCGCCAATTCGCGGCTACTGCCGACGCCCGTCTTACGGCGGGCGGAGCGCAAACGCTCGTTAATCGAGGTTTCCGAACGGCCCAGACGCGCTGCGATAGTCTTGACGGTATGCCCAGCGACCAACAGGTGCAAAATTTCCATTTCCCGGTCGGTGAGGCATGCGGACAAGCCGGGAGCAGGTTCTTTGGCAGACATGTCTATCGCTCACCACAGCCTTACGAACAGGTCTATCCCAATTTAATTGGAAAGCGGCAGCGCGACCAGACCGGGCATGGAGAGAAGCAGGCGTTGAAACATCGTCGGCGCCATGACTCGGAAGTAGACGTTCCAATAATCCCATCCGAATCCGACGAGCGGGTTCGCGTTCGCCAATGACAGCGGCGTTCCGCGTCTATGGCTACCCCTTCCCCATTAGCTTCATCGCCATCGAAGTCAGCGCCTCGGTCGCGGTCGAAATCACCGCGGGCGCGTCGGGCGCCCAGAAAGGCGAATGGAGGCTTGGTAGCGTGCGGCCTTCCGCCTTCGCCGCGTCGATTTCGGCAGGCGGAACGCCGCCGACCCAGAAGATCAGGCTCTTGATGCTCTTGTCATCGCGGGCGTAGCGCCCGAAATCCTCGCCGCCCATCACCGGCGGCATCTGGACGACACGCTGCTCGCCGAAGCGGGCCTTGAGCAGCGTCGCCATTTTTTCAGTGAAATCGGGGGTATTGAAGGTCGAGGGCGTATATTCGTTGCGGTCGATCTTCACCACCGGCATCTTGTCTTCGGGCAGGCCGGCGGCGATCGCTTCGCCTTTAGCGACGCGCGCGATGCCGTCGAGCAATCTGTTCCGCACCTCATCGGTATAGCTGCGCACCGTCAGTTGCAGCTTCGCCTCGTCGGGGATGATGTTGTGCTTCGCGCCGGCATGGAAACTGCCGACGGTGACGACCGCCGAATCGAGCGGGCTGACCTCGCGCGACACCAAAGTCTGGAGCGCACCGACGATCCGGCTCGCGAGCACGATCGGGTCCTTCGTCGTCTGCGGATAGGCACCGTGGCCGCCGACGCCCTTCACCGTGATGTCGACGCTGTCGACATTGGCGAGCGCATAACCCGGCGTATAGCCGATCATTCCTGCAGGAAACTGTGCCGCATCGTGGAAGGCGAGCGCATATTCGGGCTTCGGAAAACGGGAATAGAGCCCGTCGTCGAGCATCATCCGCGCGCCCGCGCCGCGCTCCTCGGCGGGCTGGCCGATCATCACCAGCGTACCCGACCATTTCGCCTTGTTCGCCGCCATCAGCCGCGCGACGCCGATCCAGCTCGTCATATGCGTGTCGTGGCCGCAGGCGTGCATGACGCCGGTCTCGATGCCTTCGTCGGTGGTCACCCGGACTTTCGAGGCGCCGGGCAGCCCGGTCTGCTCGGTCACCGGCAGGCCGTCCATGTCGGCGCGTACCAGCACCACCGGACCCGCGCCGTTCTTCATTACGGCGACGACGCCGGTACCGCCGACCTTTTCGGTGACCTCGAACCCGAGCTTGCGCGCTTCCGCGGCCAGGATGCCCGCCGAGCGGACTTCGTGGAAGCTGAGTTCGGGATGGGCGTGGAAATCGGCGTAAAGAGTCATCAGCGAGGGCATCTGCGCCTTGACTTGCTCGCCGAGCGTCTGTGCCGCAGCGGGTGCCGTCAGCGCCAGAGCCGCGCATGCCGTCCAGAAAAGCCTCATCCCCTGCTCCTTTCGCCCTATTGTTCCGCCGGAACCAGTTCGATCACGTCGAGCAGCGATTCATAGGCAGGCGCCGGCAGCACCAGCCGCCAGCGATTTTCACCGATCCGCTCGACCAGCCCCGCCATGTCGCGCATCCGGTCGCTGCCATAGTCCATCGGCATCTTCTCGTCGCCGAGCTCGAGCGTACCGAGGAATATCTGTCGTTTGGGATTGTCGGGAAAGATTCGCCCGACCGGCCGCTGCGAGCCGGTCAGCTTGGTCAGGCTGGCGATCCCCTGCCCGGCATCGACGCGGCAACGGAACCAGCTATAGGCGATATAGCCGAGCGTTCCCGTCCGCGCGCCGACCTTGATCGTGCGGCAGCGATAAACGCCCGCCGGCAGGTGCGGATCGGGCAGCGCCGCAGTCGGCTGCAGCAGCACCCCCTCGCGCGCGACATCGGTGCCATAGCCCTTGGTGCGCGCGTCGGCGAGCGCCGCCTGCCAGCTCGCATACCAGCCGCGGATGCGCGCGCGATCCTGCTCGGTGGCGGTCGCTCGCCACGTCTGCGCCTCCGGCACGTCGGCCGCCGACGGCGGTATCGTTGGCACCGCCTGACAGCCGGCAACGCCAAAAGCGACCGCAGATGCGGTCAATAAAAAGCTAATACGACCCCACATAGTCTCCGCCCCTCCCCGGTTCGGTCCGGGTTCAGCCTTAGGAGAAGGTGAAGCAATGCTCAAGATCACACACAGCCGATAAGGATCAGGCGGCGGTCCAGCCGCCGTCGACGCTCAGGTTGGCGCCGGTGATGTTCGCCGCCTCGTCGCGGGTTAGGAAAGCGGCGAGCGCTGCGACCTGCTCGACGGTGACGAACTGCTTGGTCGGCTGGCCGGCGAGCAACACGTCGTTGATCACCTGCTCGCGCGTCATGCCGCGCGCCTTCATCGTGTCGGGAATCTGATTCTCGACCAGCGGCGTCCAGACATAGCCGGGACTGATGCAATTGACGGTGATCCCCGCCTCGGCCACCTCGAGCGCGACGGCCTTGGTCAGCCCGGCGAGCCCGTGCTTGGCCGCGACATAGGCCGATTTGAACGGTGAGGCGACGAGCGAATGGGCCGAGGCGGTGCCGATGATCCGCCCCCACCCCTTCTTGCGCATTCCCGGCACCGCGTGGCGGATGGTGTGAAACGCCGACGACAGGTTGAGCGCGAGAATCAGGTCCCATTTTTCAGGCGGGAAATCCTCGATCGGCGACACGAACTGGGTGCCGGCATTGTTCACCAGAATATCGACACCGCCCATCTCCTTGTCGGCGCGCGCGAACATCGCCTCGATCTCCTCGGGCTTGGTGAGGTCCGCACCGTCATAGGCGGCCTTGCCGCCGTTCAGCGCCGCTAGCGCCGCGCGCTCGGCCTCGATCGCATCGGCATCGCCGAAACCGTTGATGATGACCGCAGCGCCATGGCGAGCCAGCGCCTTGGCGATGCCGAACCCGATGCCCGAGGTCGATCCGGTGACGAGGGCGGTCTTGCCTTTGAGGTGCATGCGAGGTCCTTTCTGCGTTGAGGGGAGAAGGTCAGGGAAGGTCGCCGACGGCTTTGGGCCGCAATTGCTCGGCCTGGACCGCGAAGCTTTCGGATCGGCCCTCGGCAATGCTCTGGGCCAGCAGATGACCGTCCTTCATCGCCGCTTCGACCGCGGCGCGGCCAAGCGCCCAGTTCGCTTCCATCGTGGAACGCGAGAATTCGAAATCGCGCGCGCCGGTCTGCCAGCCGGGCGGTTCGTGGACGAGCTGAACGACGTTGAGCGCCTTGCAGTCGATCATGCGCTCGACCGCCTTCACCTCCGACAGGTCACGCGTGCCGGCGGGCAGCCGGGCCAGCATCTTCTCGATCAGCCGATGCTCCTTGCGGCGCCGGACCAGACCGTCGGAAATGCGCCGGGTGCGGCTCGAAAAGCGGATTTCCTTCTCGCGCGACCAGGCTTCCTCCAAATCGCGCGGCCGCTCGCCGCGAGCCGGGAAGAGATCGACCTGAAAGACGAGCATGTCGTCCTTCGCCGCCTCGACGACATATTCGAGCGGGGTGTTCGACACGAGCCCGCCGTCCCAATACCATGCGCCGTCGATCTCGACCGGCGGCAGGCCCGGCGGCAGCGCGCCCGAGGCGAGGATATGGCGCGCGTCGAGGCGCTCGCTCTTTGTATCGAAATAGCGGAAATTGCCGGTTTCGACCGCGACCGCACCGACCGACAGCCGCACCTTGCCGTCGTTGACCCGGTCCCAGTCGACCAGCCGGTTCAGCGTCTCGATCAGCGGAGCGGTGTCGTAGAAGCTGACCGCTTCGGGCGTCTGCGGCGTCGCGAGCGGCGGGGGCGGCCAGCGCGGGATGAAGAAGCCCGGCACGCCGAAGGTCGCGACCTGTCCCGCCGCCGCAAGATGCGTCCATTCGCGCACCCGGTCATTGTCGACTCCCGGCAGCGCGGGCAGCGCCGAGGACACGCCGTCCCAGAAGCTACGCAGCTTCCCTGCCGCTTCGTCGCGCGGATTGCCGGCGATGATCGCGGCATTGACCGCACCGATCGAGATGCCCGCGACCCAGTCGAGTTCGATCCCGCGTTCGATCAGCGCCTCATAGACCCCCGCCTGATACGCCCCGAGCGCGCCGCCACCCTGCAGCACGAGGACGACGAGGTCGGGAAGCGGCAATTCAGCGGAAGCGGCGCGGCGCGGCATGGGACTCGGGCGATCCTTTTGCTTGGTGGCGCGGAAGGCCTGCTAGGTGAACCCCGCGCGCGCCCATTGCAACCCCGCGCCACCGCTCCATAGCCTCTTCCCATCGGCGCAAGCTGCTGTCACAACGCATGAAGACGACAATCTTTTCGCTGGAGAGCCCACATGCGCCTCGACGATTATGATCCCGGTGACGATATCCGCGATCTCGGTCGCGGGGGCGGCGGTTTCGGCGGCGGAGGCGGCGGCATGGGCGGACTGCTCGTCGGATTGTTGCCGATGCTGCTCGGCCGCAAGATGGGCTGCGGGACGATCCTGCTGCTCGGCGTACTCGCCTTCGTCTTTCTCGGCCCCGGCGCCAATATGCTGAGCACCGGCGGCGGCACCGCCGACCCGATGGCCGAAAGCCGCGACGGCGCCAACGTCGCCTGTGACACGGCCGCCGAGAAATTCGCCTGCAACGTCTTCGGCTCGACGCATCAGGTATGGGGCCAGGTGATCAATGGCTACCAGCGACCGACGCTCAACTTCTTTACCGACCAGAACCAGTCGGGGTGCGGCGCCGCGCAGGCCGCCATGGGCCCCTTCTATTGCCCCGCCGATCAGGGCGTCTATCTCGACACCGCCTTCTTCAACGAACTCGCGCAACGCTTCGGCGCCGCAGGCGACGCCGCGCAGGCCTATGTCGTCGCGCACGAGGTCGGGCACCATATCCAGACGATCACGGGCATTTCGGACCAGGTCCGCCAGGCACAGCAGCGCGCCTCGCAGGCCGAGGGCAATGCGCTGCAGGTGCGGATGGAATTGCAGGCCGACTGCTATGCCGGCGTCTGGGCCGCGCGGGCACGCAACAGCGCAGGTCAGCCGGTGATGGAACCGGGCGACATGGAGGAAGCGATGACCGCCGCCAATGCGATCGGCGACGACACGCTGATGCGCTCGGCCGGCCAGCGCCCGGTGCCGGAAAGCTTCACCCACGGCACCAGCGCCCAGCGCATGACCTGGCTGCGCCGCGGCCTCGAAACCGGCGACCCGCGCCAGTGCGACACGTTCAACGCCTCGCTCTGACCGGATTCCACGGCGCACCGATCCGATAGGGGATGCGATGGAGATCGGGGCTTTGCACCCCCGGCCTGCCTCGCTAAACCCGTCTCATGCGAAACCATCTCATCCCCAGCGCGCTCGCGCTTGCCGCCGCCCTGTCCGCCACCCCTGCCCTCGCCCGGCCGATGACCGAGGTCGATCTGGCGACGATGAACCGCGTCGCCGCGCCGGCCGCGTCGCCCGACGGGCGCTGGCTCGTCTATCAGATGACCGAGACGGCGCCCGAGACTTACAAGCGCTCGACCGGGCTGTGGCTGATCGACCGCACGGCAAAGAGCGGAAAGCCCGCGCGCATCGCCGACGCGGCGGGCAAGAATGAAAGCGCGCCCGCCTTCGGCCCGGACGGGCGGCTCTATTTCGTCTCGGACGCCTCGGGCAGCGATCAGCTGTGGCGCGTGGCCGTGGGCCCGGACGCTGGCGCCGCAACGCAGGTCACCGACGAAAAGGCCGACGTCGCTGGCTTCAAGCTGTCGCCCGACGGCACGCGCCTGCTCGTCTGGGGCGAGGTACCCAGGGAATGCACCAGCTTCGGCTGCGAAGCGAAGGACAAGGGAGCGCTCGTCGGTCCCGGCAGCGGCCGCCTCTACAAGGACGGCGCCGGCTTCGTGCGTCATTGGGATCAGTGGGAGACGCCGGGCACCTATAGCCGCCCCTTTGTCTTCGACCTGAAGGACGGCAAGGCGACCGCGGGCCGCGCCGTTGACGGCGGTCTGATCGGCGACACGCCGTCCAAGCCCTTCGGCGGCGGCGAGGAGCTCGCCTGGGGCACCGACAGCCGCACCGTCTATTTCGCGCTGCGCAAGGCCGATCGCGACGAGCCGCGCTCGACCAATCTCGATATCTATCAGGCCAAGGTCGACGCGCGCATCGCGCCGATCAACCTGACCGAGGCGAACGAGGCGACCGATACGCTGCCCGCGGTCTCGCCCGATGGCCAATGGCTCGCCTATGGCGCGATGGCGCGGCCGGGTTACGAGAGCGACCGCATGGTGCTGATGCTGCGCAACCTCGAAAATGGCGAGACGCGCAAACTTACCGAAGCGTGGGATCGCTCGGTCGGCTCGATCGCTTGGGCGCCGGACGGCAAGAGCCTCTACGTCACCGCGCAGGAGGTGCTCGACACCCCGGTCTTCCGCGTCGATGCCGCAAGCGGCAAGGTCGAACGGCTCAAGGCGTCGAGCGACGCAACCGAAGGCCATATCGGCGAGGTCGCGCCGCTCGCCGACGGCGGCCTCCTCTATTCGCGCAACAGCGTGCTGCTACCAACCGACGTCTATATCCGCGATGCCAAGGGCAAGGTGACGCAGTTCACCCACGCCAACGCCGCGACGCTCGCCCAGCTCGATCGGGTCAAGGTCGAGCGGATGCAGTTTGCCGGCGCGAACGGCGACACCGTCTGGGGAATGATCCTCAAGCCCGAAAAGGCGGCCGCGGCGAAGCTGCCCGTCGCCTTCCTCGTCCACGGCGGACCGCAGGGCAGCTTCGGCGACAGCTGGTCGACGCGCTGGAACCCTCGACTTTATGCTGAACAGGGCTATGGCGTCGTCACCGTCGATTTCCACGGCTCGACCGGCTACGGTCAGGCCTTCACCGACAGCATCAACAAGGATTGGGGCGGCAAGCCGCTCGAAGACCTGAAGCTTGGCCTCGCCGCGGCGGGGCGGAAGGATGCACGGCTCGATATCGGCAACGCCTGCGCGCTCGGCGCCTCCTATGGCGGCTATATGATGAACTGGATCGAAGGCCAGTGGACCGACGGCTTCAAATGCCTGGTCCAGCACGACGGCGTGTTCGATGCGCGCGCCATGGCCTATGAAACCGAGGAATTGTGGTTCGACGAATGGGAGCATGGGGGCCCCTATTTCGAGGTCCCCGAAGAATATGAGAAATGGAACCCGGTGAACCATGTCGCCAAGTGGAAGACGCCGATGCTGGTGATCACCAGCGAGAAGGATTTCCGCATCCCCTATACGCAGGGGATCGCCGCCTTCACCGCGCTCCAGCGGCGCGGTGTACCATCGCAATTGCTGGTCTTTCCCGACGAGAATCACTGGGTGCTGAAGGGCGCGAACAGCGTCCAGTGGCACCGCACCGTGTTCGACTGGCTGGGAAGCCATTTGAAGAAATAACCTCGGTCTTTCCAGCTTCGTCACCCCGGACCTGATCCGGGGTCCATTCCTTCACCGCAGGAATGGATGCCGGATCATGTCCGGGTGACGAGGAGTGGGCTCGTTCCCCCTTGCCGCGCCGCAGCATGGCTGGCAAAGGCGCCCGCTATGCCGATGGAAAAAACCTTCGATCCCGCCGCCATCGAGGCGAAATGGGCCCATGAGTGGGAAAGCCGCGGGCTGTTCCGCCCCGCGCGCCCCGATGCGCAGCCGTTCACGATTGTCAACCCGCCGCCGAACGTCACCGGCGCGCTGCATATCGGCCATGCGCTCGACAATACGCTGCAGGACGTGCTCGTCCGCTACGAACGGCTGCGTGGCAAGGATGCGCTGTGGGTGGTCGGCACCGACCATGCCGGCATCGCGACCCAGATGGTCGTCGAACGCCAGCTCGAGGAGCGACAGGACAAGCGCACCAACTACAGCCGCGACGAGTTCGTCGAAAAGGTCTGGCGGTGGAAGGCCGAAAGCGGCGGCCAGATCACCCGCCAGCTTCGCCGCCTCGGCTGTTCGATGGACTGGGCGAACGAGCGCTTCACCATGGACGACGGGCTCAACAGCGCCGTCGCCAAGGTGTTCGTCGACCTGCACAGGCAGGGGCTGATCTATCGCGACAAGCGTCTGGTGAACTGGGACCCCAAGCTCAAGACGGCCATCAGCGACCTCGAGGTCGAGACTCACGAAATGCAGGGCGGCTTCTGGCACTTCAAATATCCGCTCGCCGACGGCGTGACGCTCGATGACGGGCGCGACCATATCGTCGTCGCGACGACGCGTCCCGAAACGATGCTCGCCGATATGGCAGTCGCGGTGCATCCAGACGATCCGCGCTACAAGAGCGTGATCGGCAAGGACATCCTCCAGCCGATCACGGGCCGCCGGTTCAAGGTGATCGCCGACGAACATGCCGACCCCGAACTCGGCAGCGGCGCGGTGAAGATCACGCCGGGGCATGATTTCAACGACTTCGAGGTCGGCAAGCGCGCCGGGTTCAAGCCGGGCGACATGCTCAACATGTTCGATGCCGATGCAAATGTCGTCCAGACCGCCGACAGTTTGATCCCCGAGGAATATCTCGGCCTCCACCGCTTCCGCCGCGACGGCGTGGACGGCGCGCGCGAACTGGTCGTGCAGCGGATGAAGGAAGGCGGCTTCCTGATCCCGCATGTCGACAAGGACGGCACCGAGCAGGATGCCGAGCCGCGCACCATCCAGACCCCCTTCGGCGACCGCGGCGGCGTGGTGATCGAGCCGTGGCTGACCGACCAATGGTATGTCGACGCCGAAACCCTCGCGCAGCCGCCGATGCAGGCAGTGCGCGACGGCCGCATCCAGATCGTCCCGAAGACGTGGGAAAAGACCTTCTTCAACTGGATGGAGAATATCCAGCCCTGGTGCGTCTCGCGCCAGCTCTGGTGGGGACACCGGATTCCGGCATGGTTCGATGGCGACGGCAACATTTTCGTCGCAGAAACCGAAGAGGAAGCACAGGCGCAGGCGGGCGTAGGCGTCGAGTTGGAACGCGACCCCGACGTCCTCGATACCTGGTTCTCCTCCGCCCTCTGGCCCTTCGCGACGCTCGGCTGGCCCGAGGATACGGAGATGCTCCGCCGCCATTATCCGAACGACGTGCTCGTTTCGGGCTTCGACATCCTCTTCTTCTGGGATGCGCGCATGGCGATGCAGGGGATGCACTTCCTGAACGACGTGCCGTGGAAGACGCTCTATCTCCACGGTCTCGTCCGCGCCCCCGACGGCGCGAAGATGTCGAAGTCGAAGGGCAATGTCGTCGATCCGCTCGGCCTGATCGACCAATATGGCGCCGACGCGTTGCGCTTCTTCATGGCGGCGATGGAGAGCCAGGGCCGCGACATCAAGATGGATGACGCACGCCTCGCGGGCTATCGCAACTTCGCGACCAAGCTGTGGAACGCCGCGCGCTTCTGCGAGGCGAACGGCATTGCGGCTTCGACCAGCCTCGAAGCGCCCGCGGCGAGCCTGCCAGTCAACCGCTGGATCATTGGCGAGGTCGCGGACACCGTTGCGGAGATGGAGCGGGCCTTCGCCGCCTATCGCTTCGACGATGCCGCGAATGCGGTCTACAGCTTCGCGTGGGATCGTTTCTGCGACTGGTATCTGGAGCTCATCAAGCCGGTGCTGGGCCAAAAGCCCTCTCCCCTTCAGAGGAGAGGGTTGGGAGAGGGGAACGATGACGGCGTCTCCGACAGCCCCCTTTCCCCGGCCCTCTCCCCTGAAGAGGAGAGGGAGATCGCCGAAACCCGCGCCGTCGCGGGTTGGGTGCTCGATCAGATCCTCGTCATGCTCCATCCCTTCATGCCCTTCATCACCGAAGAGCTGTGGACCGGCCTTGGCGACCGCGAGGCCTATCCGCTCATCACCGCCAAATGGCCCGAACCGAAAGCGGAGCGCGACACGGAGGCGAGCGGGGACATCGACTGGCTGATCAGGCTGGTCGGCGAACTGCGCGGCGCCAAGGCGGAGCTCGGTCTGCCGCCCGGCGCGCGGCTGACCGCGCATTTCCCGGCGTCGCTGAAGAATCGTACCGACAAGCTCGCGGCGCAGCTCGACCGCCTCGCGCGGCTCGAAGCGATCCGCTTCGATCCGGCGCCGGCGGGCGCGTCGGCGCAACTCGTCGTCGAGGGGGAGACGATCATCGTCCCGCTCGAAGGCGTGATCGATATCGCCGCCGAGCGCGACCGGCTGAGCAAGGCGCTCGCCGCCGCGGCCAAGGAGCGTGACAGCCTCGCCGGCCGGCTCGCCAATCCGAACTTCGTCGAGCGCGCCAAGCCCGAAGCCGTGGACAAGGCGCGCGCCGATCATGACGCCAAGGCGGCCGAAGCCGATCGGCTGACCGCCGCGCTGGCGCGGCTGGGGTGAACGAAGACACGCCCGTCGTTCCCGTCGCCGCCGCGGCCGACCCCGCCTCGGGGCCGATGCCGCCGCGGCAGACGGCACGCGGCAGCGGGCAGATCGACCTGACGGGCGGACCGATCGCGAAGACGCTGATCCTCTTCGCGCTGCCGACGCTGGCATCGAACATCCTCCAGACGCTGTCGAGTTCGGTCAATTCGATATGGGTCGGGCAGTTCCTGGGCGGACGCGCGCTCGCCGCGACGGCCAATGCGAACATCATCATGTTCCTGATGTTCGCGACCTTCTTCGGCTTCGGCATGGCGGCGACGGTGCTGATCGGCCAGTCGATCGGCCGCCGCGACATCGATGCGGCGCGGCGGGCGGCGGGCGGCGCGATCGGGCTGGCGCTGCTCTTCTCGGTTGCCATCGCACTCGTCGGCTGGTTCGCCTCCGACGCGATCCTGCGCCTGCTCGAAACCCCGGCGGAGGCCTTCACGCTCGCGCACGACTATCTGCGCGTCACCTTCATCGCGATCCCGGCCAGCATGCTGATGGTCACGCTGATGATGGCCTCGCGCGGCGCCGGCGATGCGGTGACGCCGCTGCGTTTCATGATTTTGTCGGTGGTGCTCGACATCTTCCTCAACCCGGTGCTGATCCTCGGTCTCGGCCCCTTCCCGCGCCTCGGCATCGCGGGAAGCGCGCTCGCCACGGCCAGCGCCGGGACGATCAGTCTCACCGCGATGCTCGTCTGGTTCTATGCGAAGGATCATGTCCTGCGCCTGCGCGGCCGCGAGCTCCGCTATCTGGTCCCCAATGTCGCGGAACTGCGCTTCATCATCGCAAAAGGCATACCGATGGGCGCGCAGATGCTTGTCATATCGGGCGCCGGGCTGGTCATGGTCGGCCTCGTCAACCGCGAGGGGCTCGTCACCGCCGCCGCCTATGGCGCGACGCTGCAACTCTGGAATTATGTCCAGATGCCCGCGCTCGCGGTCGGCGCCGCTGTCAGCGCGATGGCGGCGCAGAATATCGGCGCGCATCGCTGGGATCGCGTCGCCGCGATCACCAACAGCGGAATGGCGATCAATCTCGCGATGACCGGGGTGCTGATCGGGCTGCTGCTCGCCTTCGATCGCGCCGCGCTTGGCCTCTTTCTCGGCAGCGGCAGCGAGGCGATCGAGGTCGCGCGGCATATCCAGTATCTCGCGACATGGACCTTCCTGCCCTTCGGCACGACGATCGTCGTGATCGGGACGCTGCGCGCCAACGGCGCGGTGGTCCCGCCGCTCGTGATCCTGTTTCTGTCGATGTTTCCGATCCGCCTCGGCTTCTATTGGCTCACCTATCCAGCGCTCGGCGGCGATGCGATCTGGTGGAGCTTCCCGCTGTCCTCGCTCGCCGCACTGGCGATGGCGTGGGCGGTGTATCGACGCGGCGATTGGCGGCGGACGATGCGACAGCCGGAGCCCTCGGCCAAAAGCCGAGCCTAAGGTCCAGACCCTTTATTTGCGGGTCGCGGCTTTCGACCAACCCGCCCTCCCCTTCGACTGGCGGCACTGGCACCGCTGGCCTTCGCCCGCGCCGCTGCTGTAGGAGGAGCGCGATGACGATGCCCGACCATCAACTCGCCCAGCGCGAGCGCCGCGCCCGCCTGCTCGCCGCCGCGCCGGACTGGCGGGCCTCCGACGCGCGCGTCGATCCGCGGGTTGCGATCGGGTCGATCGTCGCGATGTGGCTGCTCTATTTCCTGATCACGACCGGCCTCGCGATGCTGGCCGGGACGCCCGAACAATGGGCATTCACCGGTCGCCGCGGCATCGTCGTCGTCGCGGGCATCTTCTGCACCTTCATCCTCTATCAGCTCCTCCAGCGCGTGCAGCCGCGCAGCTTCGGCGCCCGGCTCGCGGCGGCGATGGGAACGGCGATCCCACTCGTCATCCTCTATGCGACGGTCAATCTGCTCGTCTTTTTCTATTGGTTCCCCTCGGACGACACGCAGCGGATCATCGCCGAGATGGGAAGCCGGTTCCCCGTGTCGTGGGAATTGATGCTGATCCTCGACAGTTCGATCCGCTGGTATTTCTTCTTCGCCGTCTGGGCCGCGCTCTATGTGGCACTCGGCTATGCGAACGAGATGCGCGCGGTCGAGCGGCGCGCCAACGCCTATCGGCTCGAGGCACAGAATGCCCAGCTCCGCGCGCTTCATTATCAGGTCAATCCGCATTTCCTGTTCAACACGCTCAATTCGCTCTCGACCCTCGTCCTGCGCGGGTCGAAGGCCGATGCCGAAGCGATGATCATGAACCTGTCGGCCTTCCTGCGCTCGACCCTTGCGATCGACCCGGAGCAGCTCGTCGGCCTGGAGGAGGAGATCGCGCTCCAGCGCCTGTATCTCGATATCGAGCAGGCCCGCTTTCCCGACCGGCTGCAGGTCGATGTCGACATCCCCCACGACCTCGAAAACGCTTGCGTACCCGTCCTGATCCTGCAGCCGATCATCGAGAATGCGATCAAATATGGCGTCGCGCCGAGCAAAGGGAAGATCGGCATCCGCCTTTCGGCAAGCCACGAATATGGGCTGCTCGTGCTGCGGGTCGAGAACGACATCGATCCCGCTGCCCCCACGCCCCAGCCGGGCACCGGGCTCGGCCTAAGCAACGTGCGCGAACGGCTGCTGACCCGCTATGGGCCGGCCGCCGGCTGCGAATGGGGCCGCGCCGACGGCGGCGGCTTCTTCGTTTCGCTATGGCTGCCGCTGGCGCGTGACGGGTGCTGAGATGATGCAGACCCTGCGCACCCTGATCGTCGACGACGAGCCGCTTGCGATCGAGCGGCTGCAGATCCTCGCCGGCCAGCAGGAGGGCGTGTCGCTGGTCGGCACAGCGAGCGACGGCGCTTCAGCACTGCGCATGGTCGATGCGCTCGTGCCCGACCTGCTCCTCTGCGACATCGCGATGCCCGACCTCAACGGGCTCGAGGTTGCGGCGGCGATCGACAAGCTCGACAATCCGCCGGCGGTCGTGTTCGTCACCGCCTTCGACCGCTATGCGGTGGCCGCCTTCGACGTCGCAGCGGTCGACTATCTGCTCAAACCTGTGTCGCCCGAACGGCTGGCGCGCGCCCTCGCCCGCGTCCGCGAATGGCGCGCGGCCGATCGCGGCGATCAGCGCAAGAGCCGGTGGATCACCGAATTCTGGGTCCAGAACCGCGGCGAAATGCTGCGCATCGACGCAGCACAGGTCGATCTGATCGAAGCCGAGCGCGACTATATGCGCCTGCACGTCGGTGCGCGAAGCTGGCTGATCCACCAGACGATCAAGTCGCTCGAGGCGCGGATGGACCCCGATCGCTTCATCCGGATCCATCGCTCGAAGATGGTGCGCCGCGACGGCATCGCCGGGCTCCGCCACCATGGCGACGGCGCGTGGAGCGTCGACCTGGGCGAAGGGGGCGTCCACCGCATCGGTCGCACCTATCTGCACGATGTGAAGGCGATCATGCAGGGTTGAATATGAAGGCGTCAACCGGGCCGCAACGGGGTGGTGACGCAGTTTGGATTTGGAGGGTAATTCCCTGTCTCGTCACCCCGGACTTGATCCGGGGTCCCACTAAACAACGGTGGGAAAGCGGGACCCCGGATCAAGTCCGGGGTGACGAAGAAAGCAAAATCACGCTCCTGCTTTCAAACTGAGCACCACCCGCGACGGCCGGCATTTGACATAGGCTCGACGATCGCAGAGTCTGGCCGCGCCATCCGGACTGAAAGAGGAGAAAGGACGGCTGCATGAAGACGCACCACGCTCTGTTCTGGTTCGGCAGCCTGGCACTGGGCGCGTTGGGTGGGCTCGTGCTCGGGCAGGTGGCGATCGGCGAAGGGCTCTATGGGGCATTGGCCGGAACGGGCGGCGCTGCGAGCTTTGCCGACTATAGCAGCAATCCGCTGGCGGCGACGGTCGATAGCCCGCCTGCGCCGCTGCCGTGCCGCAACTGCCCCGCCAGCTATGCCGCCGCCGCCCATGCCCGCGCCATGCGGCTGGAGGCGAAGAGCGACGAGTATCAGGCCCTTGAACCGGTGGAAATCGCCTATCCCCCTGTCGCGCCGGCGGGACTGACCGACGGGAGCGATGCTATCGAACCCGTGGCGGTCGGCGACTCGCGCGCCGCGCCGGGAAGCGACGAACCGGCCGTCGGGCCGCGCCGGACGCTCGCCATCCAGCGCATCGACGATTCCAAGCTCGTCACCATCACCCCGCCGGAGCTGCGCGCCGTGCCGGTCGCGCTGCCGCCCGCCCGGTAGAGCGCCCGCCGATCAGGGATTGGGCGGGGTTGGCGCGACGGGCTGCGCGCAGCGACTGGTATCGCCGGCCTTGCAGGCGGTCACATCGGCTTCCCATTTCATCCGCTCTTCGGCCGACATCGCCGCGACGCGCGCTTTTTCGGCCTCATAGGCTGCGGTTTCCTCCGCATAGGCGGCCCGGGCCGCGGCGTCTTCACGCGCGACCGCCTCGACCTGCTGCTCGTAAGCGATATTTTCCGCCTTGGCGCGCGCCGCCTGCTCGGCGTTCAACCGGGCGGTGTTCGCGCGCTCCTCGGGCGTCGTGCCGTCGGACACAGGCTTGGCCTCCGGCTGCACGCTCGCACTGTCGTCGGTCGGCGTCGCGATCGGTTCGGCGGCGTCGGTCTGCGTCTGCATCGCTACGGCCGGTCCGGCAGCGAGCAAGGCCCATGCGCTCGTCACCATCAAGATCGTCCTGGTCATCGAACCGTCTCCTCGGGTCAAAATCCGTCTCCGTCGCCCCAACGCTTCGCCCCGGATTGCGTTCCGGGCGAAGCGTCCTGCGCCCGCTGACGGAGATCGCCCCTACCAGATCCGCGTCCGTTCCTCCGGCTTCAGATAATATTTGGCGTCGGGCTTGACGTCGAACGCCTTGTACCAGGCGTCGACATTGCGCGTCGGGCCGATGATGCGCCAGCGTGCCGGGCTGTGCTCGTCGCTCGCAACCTGCTGCTTGATCGCGTCGTTGCGCGCCTTGTCGCGCCAGGCCTGCGCAAAGGCCAGGAAGAAACGCTGGTCGCCGGTCAGCCCGTCGATCACGGGCGCCTCCTTGCCTCCGAGCGAGCGGTGATAGGCATCATAGGCGATTTCGAGCCCGGCAAGATCGGCGATATTTTCGCCCATCGTCAGGTCGGGGTTGATGAAGGCACCGGGTGCCGCCTCATAGCCTGCATATTGGGCGCCGAAGCCCTTCGCCTGCGCCTCGAAGCGCGCGGCGTCTTCCTTCGTCCACCAGTCGCGTACCGTGCCGCTGGCGTCGATCTTGCGCCCCTGATCGTCGAACCCGTGGCTGATCTCGTGCCCGATCACCGCGCCGATCGCGCCATAGTTGACGGCATCGTCGACGCCCTCGCTGAAATAAGGCGCCTGCAATATGCCGGCCGGGAACACGATCTTGTTTTCGAGCCCGCCATTATAGGCGTTCACTTCCTGCGCGTTCATCGACCATTTCTTCCGGTCGACCGGCTTGCCCAGATCCTGCAACGCATAGGCATATTCGAACGCCGCGCTGCGCTCGACATTGCCGTAGAGGTCGGCCGGATCGAGCTTCAGTACCGAATAGTCGCGCCATTTGTCGGGATAGCCGACCATGACGTTCATCTTGTCGAGCTTCGCGAGCGCCGCTTCCTTCGTCGACGGCGCCATCCAGCTGTTGGTCCGGATGCGGTCGGCCATCGCAAGCTTCAGGTTCGCGACCAGCTCCTCCATTTTCGCCTTGGCGCTCGGCGGGAAATATCGGGCGGCATATTCCTGTCCGACAAGCTCGCCGAGGCTGCCGTCGACCAGCGTCAGCCCGCGCTTCCACCGGGGACGCTGTTCGCTGACGCCGCTCAGTTCCCTAGTGAAATCGAAGCGGCTGTCGACGAAGGCCTTCGACAGATAGGGTGCCGCATTGTCCGCGACATGGAAATCCTGCCACAGCTTCAACGTGTCGAGCGACGTTCTGGCGTAAAGCGCCGCCAGATCGCGGATCGCGCTCTTTTCATTGACGATGATCCGCTGCTGCGGGCCGATATCGGCGCCCATGAACCAGGCGTCCCAGTCGAGGCCGGGTGCATAGGCGGCAAGCTCCAACGAAGACATCGGATTGTTGATCTTGCCGAGATCGCGGCGGTCGGCGATCGCCCAGCTCGCCTTCGCGATGTCGGTCTCGAAACCCAGGATCGTATCGGCCGCCTTGTCGGGGGCAGCATTGCCGATCAGCGTCATCGTGCGGACGATATAGGCGCGATAGGCGTCGCGCTGTTTCTGGAACTGGGGCGACAGATAATATTCGCGGTCGGGCAGGCCCAGACCGCCCTGCCCCATCCACAGCACATTCATCGTCGGATCGCCGGTGTCGGCATAGGGCTCGCCGCCGACGATGCTGTAGCCGAAAGCCCCCTGCGAACGGCCCATGAAGCGCGCCATTTCACGTTTATCCTTGATCGCCGCAACCCTGGCGAGGTCGGCCATCAGCGGCTTCGTACCGAGCGCCTCGACGCGCGCTTCGTCCATGAAGCTTTGATACAGGGCGCCCACCTGTCCCGTTGCCGGCGCCCCCGCGACCAGCGCGCGCAACTGCCGCTGGGTCAGGTTATAGACAGCGTAGCCGACACCCGCCGATCCCTGATCTCCCGGAATTTCGGTAGTCCGGAACCAGGTGCCGTTGGCGTAGCGATCGAAATCGTCGCCCGGCCGCACCGACGTATCGCGCGCCGACAGATCGACACCCCAGCTTCCGAACCGAAGCGGCGCGAGCGAAGCGGTATCGGCTGACGCCGGTTGCGGTGCGGACGCGCCTTCCGACCGGGCAAAGGCGGCAGGACCGGCCAGCGCGAGCGACGCCGCCGACAGGAGCAGAAAAACCTTCATCGAACGTCCCCATATTCAAATGGCCCACCAGGGCGACAGACCCGCATGACCATCGGGCCGCGCGCAGGCACGATATTTGTGGCAAGCGGCGGAATCGGTTCGACGAACGGCGCAACCCAGTGACGGGGCCTTGCAGTCCAGCCGCCCGCGTCCCATGTTTCGGGCTGGCGCACGCCCTCTTGCGCATCAAGAACAAATCTGGAACACACCCCTCCCATGAGTCTCACCCATATTTCGGTGCGCGGCGCGCGCGAACATAATCTGAAGGGCGTCGACGTCGATCTGCCGCGCGACAGCCTGATCGTCATCACTGGGCTTTCGGGCTCGGGCAAATCCTCGCTCGCCTTCGACACCATCTATGCCGAGGGGCAGCGGCGCTATGTCGAGAGCCTGTCGGCCTATGCGCGCCAGTTCCTGGAGATGATGCAGAAGCCCGACGTCGAGCATATCGACGGGCTGTCCCCCGCGATCAGCATCGAACAGAAGACGACGTCGCGGAATCCGCGCTCGACCGTCGCGACGGTGACCGAGATCTACGACTATATGCGCCTGCTCTGGGCGCGCGTCGGCATCCCCTATTCGCCCGCGACCGGCGAGCCGATCAGCGCGCAGACCGTCAGCCAGATGGTCGACCGCGTGATGGAACTGCCCGAGGGCACGCGCGCCTATCTGCTCGCCCCCGTCGTCCGCGGCCGCAAAGGCGAGTATCGCAAGGAACTCACGCAGTGGCAGAAGGAAGGCTTCACCCGCGTCCGCATCGACGGCGATTTCCACGAGATCGAGGACGCCCCGGCGCTCGACAAGAAATACAAGCATGACATCGAGGTCGTCGTCGACCGCATCGTCGTGCGTGAAGGCATCGAGACGCGGCTGGCCGACAGTTTCGAGACCGCGCTGAAGCTCGCCGAAGGGCTCGCCTATGTCGACCTTGCCGACGGCGTCGTGCCGGGGCGCGAAGAGGAAGACACCGGCGGGGCGATGAAAGGCGCGGGCATTCCCGCGAACCGCATCATCTTCTCCGAGAAATTCGCCTGCCCCGTGTCGGGCTTCACCATCGCCGAGATCGAGCCGCGGCTGTTCAGCTTCAACGCGCCGCAGGGCGCGTGCCCGGCGTGCGACGGGCTCGGCGAGCGGCTCGAATTCGATCCCGAGCTTGTCGTCCCCAATCATGCGCTGAGCCTGAAGAAGGGCGCGGTGGTGCCGTGGGCGAAATCGAACCCGCCCTCGCCCTATTATATGCAGGTGCTCGAAAGCCTCGGCAAAGCCTATGGCTTTTCGCTCGAAACGCCGTGGCAGGATCTGCCCGGCGAGGTACAGCTCGTCATCCTCTACGGCAGCGGCGGCAAGCCGGTCGAGCTGACCTTCAAGGACGGGCGCCGCACCTATACGACGCACAAGGCGTTCGAGGGCGTCATCGGCAACCTCAACCGCCGGATGCTGCAGACCGAGAGCGCGTGGATGCGCGAGGAACTGGGCAAATATCAGACCGCGCAGCCGTGCGAGACCTGCCACGGCGCGCGCCTGCGCCCCGAGCCACTGGCGGTGAAGATCGCGGGCGAGGATATCAGCCAGTCGGCCCGGCGGTCGGTGGCGGACGCGCTCCACTGGTTCGGCACGCTCGAGGAGAAGCTGAACGACCAGCAGAAGCAGATCGCCAAGGCGATCCTCAAGGAGATCAACGAGCGGCTCGGCTTCCTCAACAATGTCGGGCTCGACTATCTCAACCTCAACCGCACCAGCGGCACCTTGAGCGGCGGCGAGAGCCAGCGCATCCGTCTCGCGAGCCAGATCGGCTCGGGCCTGTCGGGCGTGCTTTACGTCCTCGACGAGCCGTCGATCGGTCTCCACCAGCGCGACAACGACCGGCTGCTCGCGACGCTGAAACGCCTGCGCGACCTCGGCAACACCGTCATCGTCGTCGAGCATGACGAGGATGCGATCCGACACGCCGACTATGTCGTCGACATGGGCCCCGGCGCGGGCGTCCACGGCGGCAAGATCGTCGCCGAGGGGACGCTCAAGCAGGTGCTGAAGAACAAGAACAGCCTGACCGCGGCCTATCTGACCGGCGCGCGGAAGATCGAGGTGCCGACGCACCGCCGCCCGGGCAACGGCTTCGACCTGGTGCTGAAAGGGGCGCGCGCGAACAATTTGCGGGGCGTCACCGCGAAAATCCCGCTCGGCACCTTCACCTGCGTCACCGGCCTGTCGGGGTCGGGCAAGTCGAGCCTCGTCATCGACACGCTCTATGCCAGCGCGGCGCGGGTGCTGAACGGCGCGCGGCTCGTCGCGGGGCCGCACGACGCGCTGACGGGCCTCGATCATTGCGACAAGGTGATCGACATCGATCAGTCGCCGATCGGCCGCACCCCGCGGTCGAACCCCGCGACCTACACCGGCGCCTTCACCGTGATCCGGGACTGGTTCGCCGGGCTGCCCGAGGCGCAGGCGCGCGGCTACAAGCCCGGACGCTTCAGCTTCAACGTCAAGGGCGGGCGCTGCGAGACCTGCACCGGCGATGGCCTCATCAAGATCGAGATGCACTTCCTGCCCGACGTCTATGTGACGTGCGAGACGTGTCACGGCAAACGCTACAACCGCGAGACGCTGGAGGTGAAGTTCAAGGGCAAGAGCATCGCCGACGTGCTCGACATGACGGTCGAGGATGCCGCGGAGTTCTTCAAGGCGGTGCCCGCGATCCGCGACAAGATGGCGATGCTGTGCCGCGTCGGGCTCGGCTATATCAAGGTCGGCCAGCAGGCGACGACGCTGTCGGGCGGCGAGGCGCAGCGGGTGAAACTCGCCAAGGAACTGTCGCGGCGCTCGACCGGGCAGACGCTCTACATCCTCGACGAGCCGACGACGGGGCTGCATTTCGAGGATGTCCGCAAATTGCTCGAAGTGCTGCAGGCGCTGGTCGACCAGGGCAACAGCGTCGTGGTGATCGAGCACAACCTCGACGTCATCAAGACCGCCGACTGGATCGTCGACCTGGGTCCCGAAGGCGGCGTCAAGGGCGGCGAAATCGTCGCGGCGGGAACGCCGGAGCAGGTCGTGAAGGAGAAGCGCAGCTTCACCGGGCAGTATCTGGCGCCGCTGCTGGAAAAATAGAGACGGTGGCCTCCCTCCTCTCTACGCCGTCACCCGGACTTGATCCGGGGTCCCGCTTTTCATCGTCCCTTAGCGGGACCCCGGATCAAGTCCGGGGTGACGAAAAGGGGTACGCTATGCCGATCCCATCAGCTTCGCGGTGATATCCTCGGCAGCATAAATTCGCATCACCGGCGGCTCGGGCGAGAGGCGGCGCATTTCGGCGACGAAGGCCCGCGACGCGGGCACGGCGAAATGCGCGCGCACCGCATCGACGCTCTCCCACTCCTCGACGAAGACGAGACATTCATAGTCCGAGCCATCCCGAGCCTGTCGAGGGACGACATCGACATGGCAATGATGCGCCAGACACCCCGCCTCGCCCCGCGACCGCACGCTATGCCCTGCGCCGAGCGCGATCATGCGCTCGCGATGCTCGGGGGTGAGGAGGACGTGGCCGGTGATGAGGATCATATTGCTATCTTCCGCTTCGAAGCCGTCTCGTCCGGCGAAGACGACAAGGCCGCCGCCGCAAATCGGACCCGTGGGCAACAGCCTGCGGCCCATCATCATCCCAAGTGCAAGGAGCCCTTGGTCGGGATATCCTCGACCGACAAAAGTTTCGAGCACTTCCGCCTCGAACTTCGATAATTCCTTCAACGTCTCTCTCCCGACATCCAGAGGCCGAGAGGCCCCGATAGGAGCTAGACGTTCGGGCAAGTACCGATCCGCCCCATTCCGCAAACCATTCCGTCCGCCCCCGGTTCATGACATTTCCAAGACATCTCCTGTCACAAACGCGTCATACAAAACCCCCATTGGCGGCTCAGCGAGTCGCCCTCGGGGGTGGCGGCTTGGTTCGGTAACGGCCCCCGACAGGATCATTCCATGGTCAAGAAATTTGCCCTGATCGCCGGCGCCGCGACCATCGCGCTGGCGCTGTCCGCGTGTCAGGATCAGGCGTCGTCGGGCGGCGGTGCGCGCGATTATATCAGCGCGGTCGGGTCCTCGACCGTCTATCCCTTCGCCACCGCGGTCGGCGAGAAATTCGCCGAGGCGACGGGGAACAGGACGCCCAAGATCGACAGCACCGGTACCGGCGGCGGCTTCGAGCGCTTTTGCCAGGGCGTCGGCGGCGACACGCCCGATATCGCCAATGCCTCGCGCCGGATGAAGAAGAAGGAATTCGACACCTGCTCTGCCAATGGCGTGAAAGACATCGTCGAGATCCAGATCGGCATCGACGGCATCGCGCTGGGCGAGGCGCAGCGCGGCCCCGGTTTCAAGCTGACCGAAGAAGACGTCTACAAGGCGCTGGCCGCCAACCCCTATGGCAAGCCCAACACGGCGAAGACGTGGAAGGACGTCAACCCCGCGCTTCCCGCGGTCGCCATCTCGGTCTTCGGGCCGCCGTCGACCAGCGGCACTTACGATGCGTTCAAGGAACTGATCCTCGGCACCGGCTGCGACGCCAACCCCGAGATGAAGGCGCTGAAGGCCAGCGACGCCGACAGGCATGAGCAGGTGTGCACCGCGCTGCGCGGCTCGCCCTTCTATGTCGAGCAGGGTGAGAACGACAATCTGATCATCTCGAAGCTCGACAAGAATCCGACCAGCCTCGGTATCTTCGGTTTCTCCTATCTCGACGCCAACAAGGACCGGATCAAGGCGGTGCCGGTGCAGGGCGTGTCGCCGACCTATGCGACGATCGCCGACGGCAGCTATCCCGGATCGCGGCCGCTGTTCATCTATGTGAAGAAGGCGCATGTCGGCGTCGTCCCGGGGCTCGCGGAGTATGTCGCCGAGTTCCTGAAGGGCGCGGCCGAGGGCGGCTATCTGGCGCCCAAGGGGCTGATCGTGTCGCCGAAGCCGGTGTCGGATGCCGCGAACGCCGCGGTCAAGGGTATGACGCCGCTCGACGGATCGGTGCTGAAATAGGCTTCTCCCCCGCCTGGTGGCCGGGGCGGTTCACCCCTTCCCGGCCGCCGATTTTCCCTGACCCCGTTCGTGTCGAGCGAAGTCGAGACACTCATCGAGGATGCGCAAGGCCGAGGGGCATCTCGACTTCGCTCGATGCGAACGGAACAAGATAGGCCGAAATACCCCCGTGACCTTCAATGCCGCCGCCCTGCTGCTTCTGATCCTCGGCCTCGCGCTGATCGGCTGGCTGGCGGGCCGCGCGCGCTCGGCGATGCTGGCGGCGCGCGCGGGCGGCAAGCTGCATTCGCGGCCGCAATATCATGGCTGGTATGTGGCGCTGTGGCTGTTCGCGCCCGCCGCGATCTTCCTCGCCGTCTGGACGAGCGTGTCGCCGGCGCTGATCACCAACCAGGTGCTGACCACGTCCGCGGCGGAAAGCCTGCCCGCCTTCGGTTTCGAGCGCGGCGCGATCCTGTCCGACGCACGCAGCGTCGCGCAGGGACAGCAGGCGGCGGTGCGGCTGCCCGCCGCGGCGCCGCTGGTGAAGCCTTATGCGCAGGCGACGGCCCATTATGCGTGGATCGGCATCGCGGCGATGCTGGCGCTCGCGCTGGCGGGTGGGGCCTATGCCTTCACGCGGATCAGGCCCGATTTCCGTGCCCGCACGCGGGTCGAGCGGATCGTGATGCTGCTCTTGCTGCTCGCCTCGCTGGTCGCGATCCTGACCACGTTCGGCATCGTGCTGTCGCTGCTGTTCGAATCGCTGCGCTTCTTCAGCCTGGTTCCGGTGAGCGAACTGCTGTTCGGCACCACCTGGAACCCGCAGAGCGGCGCACCGGTCGCCGACACCTTCGGCGGCATCCCGCTGTTCTGGGGCACGGTGCTGATCGGCGCGATCATCGCGATGCTGGTCGCGATCCCGATCGGGATGATGAGCGCGGTCTATCTGACCCAATATGCGGCACCCGCGCTGCGCAGATGGGTGAAGCCGTGCCTGGAGATACTCGCGGGCGTGCCGACCGTCGTCTATGGCTATTTCGCGGCTCTGACCGTCGCGCCGGCGCTGCGCAATGTCGCGGCGATGCTGGGCGTGCCCAACGCCTCGACCGAAAGCGCGCTGGCGGCGGGGATCGTGATGGGGGTGATGATCATCCCCTTCGTCTCGTCGATGGCCGACGACAGCATCAACGCGGTGCCGCAGGCGATGCGCGACGGGTCGCTGGCGCTGGGCGCGACGCCGAACGAGACGATCCGCCAGGTGCTGATCCCCGCCGCACTGCCGGGCGTGATGGGCGGTATATTGCTCGCGGTCAGCCGCGCGATCGGCGAGACAATGATCGTGGTGATGGCTGCGGGTCTCTCCGCCAACCTGACCGCCAACCCCTTCGCGAGCGTCACCACGGTGACCGCGCAGATCGTCAAGCTGCTGACCGGCGACCAGGAGTTCGACAGCGCGAAGACGCTCGCCGCCTTCGCGCTCGGGCTCGTCCTTTTCCTCGTCACGCTGCTACTCAACATCGTCGCGCTGCGCATCGTGAAGAAATATCGCGAAGCCTATGAATAGAACGCAAAACTCTTCGGCCGCCCCGACCGACTGGAAAGCCCCCGCGATGCAGAGCCGCATCGCGCGCCGCTACGCCGCCGAGCGCCGCTTCAAGGCGCTCGGGCTCGGCGCGGTGCTGCTGTCGGGCCTGTTCCTGGCCTTTCTGCTGTTCGTGATGGTCGGCAACGGCGCGCGCGGCTTCACCTATACGCATGTGGCGGTGCCGATCGACTTCGAGGCGACGCCGCTGACGATCGACGCCTCGCGGCTCGACGACCCCGACGCCGACCAGCTGATCGCGAACGCCGGCCTGTCCGATATCGTCGCCTTCGCCGCCGACGAGGCGCTGGGCGACGGCGGGTCGGCGCTGATTTCCGAAAATGCGTGGAAAGAGGTGCGCAGCGCGATCAAGGCCGACCCCAACCTGCTGATCGGCAAGTCGACCTTCGAGCTGCCCGCGTCGAGCGCGATCGACATCGCCGCCAAGGAGGGCGCGAAGGGCGAGCTCGGCGCGCGGGTTGCGGCGCTGAAGGCGAACGGGCGGCTGTCGACCGGCATCCACTGGCCTTTCTTCCGCAACGCCGATGCAACCGATCCCGCGGTCGCGGGTATCTGGGGGGCGCTCAAAGGGTCGGTGCTGACGATCGTCATCGCCTTTCTGATCGCCTTCCCGACCGGGGTGCTCGCGGCGCTCTATCTCGAGGAATATGCGCCCAGGAACCGCTGGACCGACCTGATCGAGGTGTCGATCAACAATCTGGCCGCAGTGCCCTCGATCATCTTCGGCCTGCTCGCGCTCGCGGTGTTCATCAACTGGTTCGGGCTTTGCCAGGCGAGCGCGCTCGTCGGCGGGCTGACGCTGGCGCTGATGACGATGCCGGTGATCGTGATCGCCGCGCGCAACGCGATCAAGGCGGTGCCGCCGTCGATCCGCGACGCGGCGCTCGGCGTCGGGGCGAGCCCGGTGCAGGTGGTGTTCCACCACGTCCTGCCGCTCGCGCTGCCCGGCATATTGACCGGCACGATCATCGGCATGGCGCGCGCGCTGGGCGAGACGGCGCCGCTGCTCTTGATCGGGATGCGCGCCTTCATCGGCGACGTGCCGAACGGCATCTGCGCGCCCTCGACCGTGCTGCCGATGCAGATCTTCCTGTGGTCGGACGAGGTCGACCGCGGCTTCGTCGAGAAGACATCGGCGGCGATCATCGTGCTGCTCATCGTGCTGCTGTCGATGAACGCGCTGGCCATCTATCTTCGCAACAGATTCGAAAAACGCTGGTGACCATGATTCAAGACGAACTCTCCATCCCCGACCCCAAGATGAAGGCCAAGGGCGTCAGCGTCTTCTACGGCGAGAAGCAGGCGCTGAGCGACGTGTCGATCGACGTCGGCACCGACCTCGTCACCGCCTTCATCGGCCCGTCGGGGTGCGGCAAGTCGACCTTTCTGCGCTCGCTCAACCGGATGAACGACACGATCGCCGGCGCGCGTGTCACCGGCGCGATCGAGCTGGACGGGGAGGACATCTATGCGCCGTCGATGGACGTGGTGCAGCTTCGCGCCCGCGTCGGCATGGTGTTCCAGAAGCCGAATCCCTTTCCCAAGTCCATCTATGACAATGTCGCCTATGGTCCGCGCATCCACGGGCTCGCGGCGGCGAAGGCCGACCTCGACAGCATCGTCGAGCGCGCACTCGTCCGCGCCGGCCTGTGGGACGAGGTCAAGGACCGGCTCGGCGAGAGCGGCACCGCGCTGTCGGGCGGCCAGCAGCAGCGCCTGTGCATCGCACGCGCCATCGCGGTCGACCCCGAAGTCATTTTGATGGACGAGCCCTGCTCGGCGCTCGACCCGATCGCGACCGCGAAGATTGAGGAACTGATCCACGAGCTGCGCGGCAAATATGCGATCGTCATCGTCACCCACAATATGCAGCAGGCGGCCCGCGTGTCGCAGCGCACCGCCTTCTTCCACCTCGGGACGCTGGTCGAGTACGGCAGGACCACCGATATCTTCACCAACCCGAAGCAGGACCGCACCAAAGATTATATCACCGGCCGCTATGGCTGAGCCATAGCCGCGAAAGGAAGTTACGATGGCAATAGTCAACGAACATACCGTCAAGGCCTTCGACGAGGATCTGAACCGCCTGCGCGGGCTGATCAGCGAGATGGGCGGACGCGCCGAGCAGGCGCTGCTCCAGGCGATGACCGCGCTCGGCAAGGGCGACCAGGAGCTTGCGGCGCAGGTCGTCGAGGGCGACAGGAAGATCGACGCGCTCGAGGCCGAGGTCGAGCAGCTCGCGGTCCAGACCATCGCGCTCCGCGCCCCGATGGCCGACGATTTGCGCGAGATGATCGCGGCGCTGAAGATCGTGTCGGTCGTCGAACGCATCGGCGATTATGCGAAGAATATCGCCAAGCGCGTCGCGCTGATGGACCCGACGCGCTCGATCGAGGCGATCCCGGTGCTGACCTCGATGTCGTCGCTGGTCGCTGAGCTGGTCCATGACGCGCTCGACAGCTTCGCAGCGCGTGACGCCGAGCTCGCGGTGCGGGTGACGGTGCGCGACAAGAATGTCGACGACTTCTACAACAGCATCTTCCGCACCCTCGTGACCTTCATGATGGAAAATCCGAAGCATATCACAGAGAGCGCGCACCTGCTGTTCGTCGCCAAGAATCTGGAGCGCATGGGCGACCATGCGACCAACATCGCCGAGATGGTCTATTATGTCGTCACCGGCGAGCGGATGGAGGAGCGCGAGCGCGGCGAAAGCCCCGAAGACAGCGCCGCCGCGGGGCAGGAGCAAGGCTGATGCCGCAGCCCGACCTTCTGCTGATCGAGGACGACGAAGCGATCGCCGAACTGATCGTCTGGCATTTCGCGCGCGAAGGCTATTCGGTGCGCCAGACCCCCGATGGTGAACAGGCGCTGATGCTCGTCGAGGAGCGCGTGCCCGACATTGTCCTGCTCGACTGGATGATCGAGAGCCTCCCGGGTATCGAAGTCTGCCGGCGCCTGCGCCGGAACCCGAAATCGGCCAATGTCCCGATCATCATGCTGACCGCGCGCGGCGAGGAGGAGGATCGCATCCGCGGCCTGGAAACCGGCGCCGACGATTATGTCACCAAGCCGTTCAGCCCGCGCGAGCTGGTTGCGCGCGTCCAGGCGGTGCTCCGTCGCCTGCGCCCGGCGCTGGCCGGCGAATTGCTCGCCTATGCCGATATCGAGCTCGATTCGGTCGCGCACAAGGTAGTGCGGAACGGCCAGATCGTGAACATGGGGCCGACCGAGTTCCGCCTGCTGCGCCATTTCATGGAGCATCCGGGCCGCGTCTTCTCGCGCGGGCAACTGCTCGACAGCGTCTGGGGGCAGGACAGCGACATCGAACTCAGGACCGTCGACGTGCACATCCGGCGTCTGCGGAAGGCGATCAACCTGCCCGGCACCGCGGACATCATCCGCACGGTGCGCTCGGCGGGCTATGCGCTCGATGCGGGGAAGAACGTCTGAGGGTTCGCCGAGATTCACGAGAGGATAGTCGATGGAAGCTCAACGCTTCTTCCATCGTCACCCCGGACTTGCTCCGGGGTCCCGCTTGATACCGAAGACAGTCGATGCCTCAAAAAAAAGCGGGATCCCGGATCAAGTCCGGGATGACGAATGTCTAAAGCCGACTGGCAGGCGATTAGCATTTCATAATCTTGTCATTCCCGCGAAAGCGGGAATCCAGAGTAGGATCAGCTGACGCGCGCTCTGGATTCCCGCTTTCGCGGGAATGACAAAGGTGGAGGAATGATCGCTTCCCACCCCAAAGCCGACCCCATCAGAAATCGATCTGCGTCCGCAGCCCGAACGTGTCCGCCGTATAATCCCGGTCGCCCGTCGCGGTCGCGACGCGGGCGTCGTCGATCCACAGCTTGCCGTAGTTGGCGGTCAGGCGGACGAAGTCGATCGGCGCCCAGACCAGCGACAGCAGCGCCGCCTGCTGGCGGCCGCCGACCAGGCCTGCGTCGTTGAGGTCGAGGTGGTCGTAGCGCGCGTTGAGCTCGATCGCGCCGATACCGCCCTCGGTGATCGGTCGCGACGGTTCGAGCCGGTCGAAGGCGCCGTCCTTGTAGCCGCGGCGGTCACCCGGGGTCAGCACCATGCCGACCTCTGCATAACCGCCGAAAAAGGTGGGGTCGGCCGAACCGCGGCGGCGCACCGTCTGCCAATAGCTCTCGCCCGCCGCGTGGAACGGCCCCGCAATCACGGCGACCTCCAGCCCCATGCCGCGTTCGCCCTTCGCATCGAGCTCGCCGGTGTCGACGAGGCGCACGTCGGTAGTGTGGACGAAAGGCCGCGAGCGATAGCGGACGGTCGCCGCAGGGTTGCCGAGGTCGCGCAGGTGCAGCGATCCGGCGAGATGAAGCTGGGTCTCGCCGAGCTTCGGCATCCACACCGCGCGCCCGTCGAAGGAGACGCTGTCGTTGCTGTCGTCCAGCAGATTCTCCGCATTCGCTCCGAACACCCCGCCTTGCAGCAGCATCGCGCCGCGCTTGTACTGCGCCGACAAGCCGACCCGGCGCTCGAAACCGAACGCCTGCGAAAAGGCCGCGCGTTCCATCGCGCTGGTGAACAGGTCGCTCGTCATCTCGTCCAGCGACCAGAAGGGTTTGACCTGCCCGACGGTAACCGACATCGGGCCCGTGCCATATGTGAAATAGACATCGGTGAGTTCGACCGCATTGTTCGCGAAATCGGCCTCGACGCGGTAGGAAAAGCCACCGGGAATCTTGCCGTCGACGCCCAGATAGACGCGGCGGAATTCGGTGGCGAGGCCGCCGCGCGCGCCGGTCACACCCGCCGGGGTGTCGAGCCCGGCGACGTCAACCTGCACCCGGCCGCGCGGCCTGAAGCTCCAGCCGTCGGCGGTCTTGATCTCGGGCGCGCCCTTCCATGCAATTTTCGACGCCGGTTCGGCGGGCGCCGGAGGAGTGCCCGGCGCAGGTGCCGAAGGGGGCTGCGCCGTCGCGACGTCGAGCCGTGCCTCGAGCGTTTCGACCTTGGCGCGCAGAGACGCGAGTTCGGCGCGCAAGGTCGCCGCTTCCTCGGCGCTCATCGCCTGCGCGTGCGCCTCTGCGGGCGTGCCGAGCATCGTCGTCGCCAGCAGGGCAGCGGTGAGGGCGTGGCGCATGAAGATTCTGCTCCGTTGATCAGATGACAAACTGGTGGCGCTGTTATGACCGATAGATGACAGTTGCACGTCTTTTGCATGACGGTTCGATGACAGCGGCGATTTCTTTCGCCCCTTGCCAGCCGGGCGCGAACGGTTAAGGACGTGCCGGTTTTCATGCGAAACCCATCGGATCGCACTTTTTCGGGAGCTCATCATGACGATCAACTTTGACGGACGCGTGGCCATCGTGACGGGCGCCGGCGGCGGGCTGGGCCGCGCCTATGCGCTCGAACTGGCGCGGCGCGGCGCGAAAGTCGTCGTCAACGACCTGGGCGGCGCGCGCGACGGCACCGGCCATTCGGATGCGGCGCTGCAGGTCGTCGAAGAAATCCGCGCAGCGGGCGGCACCGCCATGTCGAACGGCGGCAGCGTCACCGAATATGAGCATATGGTCGAAATGGTCGCCAAGGCGAAGGAGGAATGGGGCGGCATCCACATCCTGATCAACAACGCCGGCATCCTGCGCGACAAGAGCTTCGCGAAGATGACGATGGAGGATTTCGACCTGGTGGTGAAAGTCCACTTGATCGGCAGCGCCAACGTCACCAAGGCGTGCTGGGACCTGATGCGCGAGCAGGCCTATGGCCGCATCCTGATGACCGCATCCTCGACCGGGCTTTACGGCAATTTCGGACAGGCCAATTACGGCGCCGCGAAGCTGGGCCTCGCCGGGCTGACCAAGACGCTCCACCTCGAGGGCGCGAAATACAACATTCGCTGCAACACGATCGCGCCGGTCGCCGGGACGCGGATGACTGAGGATATCTTCCCGCCCGAGCTGTTCGAGAAGTTCACGCCGGAGAATGTCGTGCCCGCAGCGCTGTTCCTGGTCAGCGAGGATGCCCCCACCAACATGATCGTCGGCGCGGGCGCCGGCGCCTATCACGCCGCCTATGTCACCGCGACCCCCGGCGTCGCGCTGCCCGAGGACGAGCGCACCCCCGAGGGTGTCGCGGCGGCTTGGGACAAGATCATCGACCGCAGCGGCGAGATCGTCCCGCAGTCGGGCAGCGAGCAGTCGATGATCGTGATGAAGGCGCTGCAGGCGCTGGGGTGATGCAAAAATCCTCTCTACCGCGCAGCGGTGGGGAGGATAGGGCGCCCGGTGATGCCGTCGTTTGAAGGGTTCCTTGCTCGTCACCCCGGACTTGATCCGGGGTCCCGCTTTCCGCCGTTGCCTAGCGGGACCCCGGATCAAGTCCGGTGACGAAATAGGTTAGGCAACCCGCAGCCACACTGTATTGACACACTAATACGCTCATGCAATAAACGCCGCGGGGCAAGGGGATCGGTCTAGAAGGACGACCCCGATGTATAGTGAAAGCGACCTGCAAGCTGCGGTCGACGCCAGAGTGTTGACGCCGGAGGCCGCCGCGGCTTTCCGGTCGCATATCGCGTCGGTCCGTGCCGCCCCCGTGGCGGATGAGGAATCCTTCCGGCTCATCACCGGATTCAATGATATTTTCGTGAGCATCGCGGCAGTGATCCTGCTCGTCGCGGTGGCGTGGATCGGGGAGTCGATCCACAAGGCACTCGCGGGCGCCTTCGTCGCCGCCTCGGCCTGGTTCCTTGCCGAATATTTCACGCGCAAGCGGCGTATGGCGCTGCCCAGCATCGTGCTGATGCTCGCCTTCGCCGGCGGGGTCGCAGCGACGATGATCGGCTTCCTGATCGAGCATGGCGAGGCGATGTTCGGCAACGACCCCGGCGACACGGTCGGCGCGCTGCTGATCGGCGGCATCGCGCTGGTGACCGCGGGCGCGACCTGGCTGCACTGGAAGCGCTTCATGGTGCCGATCACCGTCGCGGCGGGAACCGCGGCGCTCGCGGCAACCGCGGTGGCGCTGATCCTGTCGCTGACCGGCATGCCCGAGGCGCCGAACGCGCTGGTCATGTCGCTGGTGCTCGTCGCGGGGCTCGGCGTGTTCACGCTCGCCATGTGGTGGGACCGCAGCGACCGTGTGCGCCAGACGCGGCGCAGCGACGTCGCCTTCTGGCTTCACCTGCTCGCCGCGCCGATGATCGCGCACCCGATCTTCTTCCTGCTCGGCGTGACCGAGGGCGACAATATCTCGAGCGTCACCGCGGTGATGGTGATCGGCATCTATATCGCATTCGGGCTGGTCGCACTGGCGATCGACCGGCGCGCGCTGCTCGTCTCGGCGCTCGCCTATGTGCTGTTCGCGCTGACCCAGCTTTTCCGCACCTTCGGCGCGGTCGAGCTCAACGTGGCGCTGACCGCCTTCGTGATCGGGTCGGCGCTGCTGCTGTTGTCGGCCTTCTGGCAGAACGCCCGTGCGGTGGTGGTGGGGATGCTGCCCGCTCCCCTCGCGGATCAGCTTCCCGCGACGATCAGTCCGCAACCAGCTTCATAAGCTTGCGTTCGACGGGGGCGAGTATGTTCGACAGCTCGTCCCCGCGCTTCAGGATCGCCCCGCCTTCGGAAACCAGCGCCCACATGCCCTGGCGGCTCCGCAAGGCGGGGCGTTTCTCGATGCGATATTCAGGGCGCTCGGCGGCGCGGCGAAAGGCCGAGAAGATCGCGACGTCGCGCTGGAAATCCATCGCATAGTCGCGCCACTTCCCCGCCGCGACCATGCGGCCGTAGAGGTCGAGAATGCGGGTCAGTTCGTGCCGGTCGAAGCCGGTCTGCAGCGGTGCCGCGCGGATCGCGTGCGGCAGAGGCGTTATCGTCCCCATCAGGCGCTGGTCCGGCTCCCTTTGCGCCGAGGCGCTTCATTGTCGTCCTTCGCATCGCGTTCGGCGATCAGCGCCCCAAGCTGCTTCTGCATCTGTTCGAGCTGGCACTGGAGAATCTCGATCTTCTGCGTCGCCGGGTCGAAGGTCTCGCTGCACGGCGTGCCATAGGGGACGAATTCGCGCGCATATTCGGCCGCGTCGACCAGCGTCGAGCGCGCCGGGATGCCGACCATCACTGCGCCCTCGGGCACGTCCCTGGTTACAACCGCATTGGCGCCGATGCGCGCGCGTTCGTTGACGATCACCGGCCCCAATATCTGCGCGCCCGATCCGACGATGACATCGTCGCACAGCGTCGGGTGGCGCTTGCCGCCGACGCCGTTGGCGGGATCGGTGCCGCCCAGCGTCACGTCCTGATAGATGGAAACATTATCGCCGATCTCCGCCGTTTCGCCGATGACGACACCGAAGCCGTGGTCGATGAACAGGTGGCGGCCGATCGTCGCGCCGGGGTGGATGTCGATTCCGGTCAGCCAGCGCGCCAGATGATTGACGAAGCGCGCGAGGAAGAACAGCTCCGCCTCGAACAGCCAATGCGCGATGCGGTGCATGCCGACCGCGAGCAGCCCCGGGTAGAGGAGGATTTCCCACCGCGACCGGGGCGCGGGGTCGCGCGCCTTGATCGAGTCGAGATAGGCGACCAGCCCGTTGAACATCGCATTGTCCCCTGCGATCCTGTGTCGGCGCAAGATAGAGGCTGAATCCCGCCATTTCCACCCCCGGCGCATTTTATTCGTCAGCGGCCGGTGAGGCCGATCCGCAGCAACAGCAGCCCTTCGCGGCGCCAGCGCCGTTCGCCGTCCTGGGCGACAATCGCCGCCGCCCAGCGATCGAGCATCAGCAAGGCGCGCTGGCCGGCGAAAGCAGAGCGCGTCGGCACGGTGGCCCGGCGCCCTTCGGCGAACAGGCTGCGGGCTTCGCTTTCGTCCTCCTGCAAGGTGGCGGCCCACAGCAAGCCCCAACGCGCGCCGGCCGCGTCGGTGCCGCCCGACAGGCCGAACAGCGCGGCGCCGAAGGCGTGCGCGGCATCGCTGCGGGCATCACCGCTTTCGGCCAGCAGCATCGTCTCGGCGGCATCGACGAGCGCGTCGAGCCCGTTCTGCCCCGCCCAGCCTTGTTGCAGCTCCGCGAGCAGCGGTTCGCCCTTGGGCAGCGCGGCGGGATCGCTCGCGAGCAGCCCCGTCATGTCGCGCCACCACGCGAGCTTGATCTGCGCAATCAGCGGCTCGCGCGCGTCGCGGAGCAGTTTGGTCAGCCGTTCGGCGAGCGCCCACAGCGCGGCGAGCGCCGCGCGGCGGTCGCGCGGCACCGCGACCATGACGCGCGGGTCGCGCAGGTCGGGGGTGAGACTGGGTTCCGGAGTATTGCTCGTCATGCGCTATCAATACTCCGTCGCCCCGGTGAAGGCGGGGGCTGCTGGAGGCCTATTCGACATCGCCGCGTAAACCGATAGCGGCCCCCGCCTCCGCGGGGGCGACGATATTACCTATTGCATACCGCCTTGACCGCCGCGATCACGCGCGGGGTGTCGACCAGCGCCGCCTTTTCGAGATTGGCGGCATAGGGCAGCGGCACGTCCTCGTTGCAGACGCGGGTGACCGGGGCGTCGAGGTCGTCGAAGCCCTGTTCCATCGCGACCATCGCCAGTTCGCTGGCGATCGAGCAGGTCGGCCAGCCTTCCTCGACGATCACGAGGCGGTTGGTCTTCTTGAGGCTCGCAAGCACCGTCGCGGTGTCGAGCGGGCGCAGGGTGCGAAGGTCAACGACCTCGGCCTCGATCCCCTCGCCCGCCAGCGCGTCGGCGGCCTCGAGCGCGAGCCCGACGCCGATCGAATAGCTGACGATAGTGACGTCGCCGCCTTCGCGCATGATCCGCGCCTTGCCGATCGGCAGCACGAAATCCTCGACCTCGGGCACGTCGAAGCTGCGGCCGTAGAGCAGCTCGTTTTCGAGGAAGACGACGGGGTCCTCGCTGCGGATCGCGGCCTTGAGCAGGCCCTTCGCGTCCGCCGCGTCATAGGGCGAGATCACGATCAGGCCCGGCACGCTCGCATACCAGGGCGCGTAGTTCTGGCTGTGCTGCGCCGCGACGCGCGCCGCGGCGCCGTTAGGGCCGCGGAACACGATCGGGCAGCGCATCTGGCCGCCCGACATATAGTTGGTCTTCGCCGCCGAGTTGATGATGTGGTCGATCGCCTGCATCGCGAAGTTGAAGGTCATGAACTCGATGATCGGCCGGAGCCCGCCCATCGCCGCGCCGGTGCCGAGGCCCGCAAAGCCATATTCGGTGATCGGCGTGTCGACGACGCGCTTCGACCCGAATTCGTCGAGCAGACCCTGGGTGACTTTGTAGGCGCCCTGATATTCGGCGACCTCCTCCCCCATCACGAAGATGCGGTCGTCGGCGCGCATCTCCTCTGCCATCGCGTCGCGCAGCGCCTCGCGCACGGTCAGGCGCTGCATCGCGGTGCCTTCGGGGATCGCGGGATCGGATGCGCGTTCGGCGGAGGCGGGCGCCTTGACCGTCGCCCCGGGGGAAGCTGGGGCCGCTGGCGTCGGAACGGTTTCCGGAGCGGCCCCAGCTTCCGCTGGGGCGACGTCCCTGGTCGGAGCAGGGGCGGGTGCAGCGGAAGGCGCCGGAGCGGCCTCCTCCCCTTCGCCCGCGATCGTCGCGATCACGGTGCCGACCTTGACATTGTCGGTGCCTTCGGGGACCAGAATCTGCGCGATCGTGCCTTCGTCGATCGCTTCGAACTCCATCGTCGCCTTGTCAGTCTCGATCTCGGCAAGGATGTCGCCCGATTTGACCTCGTCGCCTTCCTTGACAAGCCACTTGGCGAGCGTGCCTTCTTCCATCGTCGGCGACAGCGCCGGCATCTTCAATTCGATCGCCATCTCAATATTGCTCCACCAGCACGTCGGTATAGAGTTCGGTAAGGTCGGGTTCGGGCGCGCTTTCGGCGAAGTCGGCGGCCTCGCTCACCACGGCGCGGATTTCCTTGTCGATCTCCTTGAACTTGTCCTCGGCGATTCCGGCGTCCTGCATCAGCTTCTTGAGATGCTCGATGGCGTCCGACTTGTCGCGCACCGCCTGCACCTCCTCGCGGCTGCGATATTTGGCGGGGTCGGACATCGAGTGGCCGCGATAGCGATAGGTCTTGAGTTCGAGCAGGATCGGCCCCTTGCCCGCGCGCACCCATTCGAGCGCCGCTTCGGCCGCGCCGCGCACCGCGAGCACATCCATGCCGTCGACCTGCATGCCGGGAATGCGGAAGCTCTCGCCGCGGCGATAGAGCTGGTCCTCGGCCGACGAGCGGTTGACCGAGGTGCCCATCGCGTACTGGTTGTTCTCGATCACGAAGATGATCGGCAGCTTCCACAGCTCGGCCATGTTGAAGCTTTCGTACACCTGGCCCTGGTTCGCGGCGCCGTCGCCGAAATAGGCCATGGCGACGCCGCCGTCGCCGCGATATTTGTGCGCGAAGGCGAGGCCGGTGCCGAGCGCGACCTGCGCGCCGACGATGCCGTGACCGCCATAGAATTTATGCTCGACGCTGAACATGTGCATCGAGCCGCCCTTGCCTTTCGAGATGCCGGCCTGGCGCCCCGTCAGTTCGGCCATGATGACCTTGGGATCGATGCCATAGGCTAGCATGTGGCCATGGTCGCGATAACCGGTGATGACGCTGTCCTTGTCCCCGTCGAGCGCCGACTGCAGGCCCACGGCGACCGCTTCCTGCCCGATGTAGAGGTGGCAGAAGCCGCCGATCAGGCCGAGGCCGTAGAGCTGGCCTGCCTTTTCCTCGAACCGGCGGATCAGCAGCATCTCGCGATAGAATGTTTCGAGTTCCTCGGGCGATGCCTCATAGGGCGCGGGGTCGCGGGGCGTTTCGCGGTTGGACTGGGGAGCTGGGGTGGATGCGGATTTTTTTGGCGCGGCAGTCTTGCGCGCGGGTGCTTTGGCCAAGGCGATTTCCTTTGCGTTTAGCCGTTACGGCAAGGCCCCCTATAGGCCCGCGGTAACCCGCTTGGCAACGTCCGCTTGGGCGGCCGGCGCCTTGGGCGTTACGTATGCAATTTTTGCAATCGGGGTGGGTCCAAACTGAAGCCCCTCCTCGTTCAGAGGCGATTGCATCGCTTGCAAACGCGCGGTTGCTTTGGGGTGGAAAGCGGCGATTCCTCCACCTTTGTCATTCCCGCGAAAGCGAGAATCCAGCGTGGGATCAGCCGACGCACGCTCTGGATTCCCGCTTTCGCGGGAATGACAAGGTTGTGAAGTGCCGATCGTAGTCGACCGGCCGCCGGCCGCCATAGAGCCCGGATCGGCCGCGAATGGCCGAATGGGGGTGGGAAGCGGACGGACGCTCATTCCATTTCGTCACCCCGGACTTGTGTGGATGATATGTGTTTTACTGCTTGCATCGGCCGGGAAGCGCATCCCGGCCGATGCGGGCAGGAGGCCGTTGCATCGGACTGGTTTTGACAGCCGAGATCAAGCGAGG
>Ga0180219_1000301_pt1 | contig 46418 bp, 39 predicted proteins | sample eDN3rd30CBELigMG_FD_151338 | JGI IMG/M metagenome (GOLD analysis project Ga0180219, IMG submission 151338) | Enriched Miracle-Growth compost microbial communities from Emeryville, California, USA - eDNA 3rd pass 30_C BE-Lig MG (version 2)... ... | reverse complement strand
TTCGGTCGATCCAGGTCACGATGGCGAGGCGGAGGTCGTGGCGGGTGGCCCAGCGGCGGCTGTTGAGCACGATCCTCTGCGACAGCGCGAAGAACGATTCCATCGCGGCGTTCTCGCCAGCGGCGCCGACGCGGCCCATGGATCCGACGAGGCCGTGCTGGTCGAGTTCGGCTTGGAAACGCCGCGAACGAAACGGGCGCCCCTCGGAGCCGGATCCAGTCCCGACTACGGGTCCCGATAACGACTGAGAACGTCTCTCGGAGTATCGGTGGCGCACCTCACGGAAACCGTCTCTGACCTGGGCCGTGGAAAAATCGGCGGCACTTCGTGGAAAACGCCTGAAGCGGCCTCCCGCGATCCCTAGCCCCTACTGGGCTCTGGGATTTACGAACACGGTCACAGCGAAGAGACAACCCCCGCCGGGATCATCCCGGCGGGGGTTGTCTCTTTTCCAACGGTGTCGACGTCAGTCGATGTCGAGCAGCTCGCCGAGCGCGGGACCGATGTAGTCGGCGTACGCGTCGGTGACGTGTCTGTCGTCGACGAGGACGACCACCCCGTCCACCTGACCGGGGCAGATGCCTTCGGTGCAGAAGAGGGAGTCGGTCTCGACGAACCGGACGTTGGGTGACGCCACCTCCTCGACGGCATCCCGCAGTCGGTCACTGGCATCGATATGGACGGCGCTGATCTCGTGGTTGCAGTCGGACGGCGCGCCGGTGGATGTGTAGCACTCGATCAGAGGCACGCCAGGGACGGCCGAGGGCAGGACGATGATCTCTCGGCTGTCGTCATCCCATTCCCGCAGTGTGTCGACGGTGGCCGCGGTGAGGTCGTCGCCGTCGCCCTCCACGAGTCGTTCGGTGACGCTGTCGATGTGCGAGGCGATGATCAGCTCCGGGTCGATGCGCTCGATCTCCTTCGCGGTCCAGTCGTGGAAGGCGTCGCAGTCGGGATGCGCCGACCCGTTGTTCTTCCTGACCGAGATCTCGCTGAAGGGGCACTGCTGCAGCGTGGTCGCGTGGATCTTCCAGTCGGGCAGGGCGATCTCCAGCGAGGGCAGCCAGCCGATCGCATTCGAGTCTCCGATGAGCATCGCTTCCCGGTCGGATTTCTGATCCCCGTAGACGCAGCGGGCTGCTGTGGCGGCCATGGCCTGCTCATCGCCGACCTCGCCGGGCAGGCATCCATCCTCGCGCCACGGCGCGACTCTCGCTTCTTTGCCGAGCGCATCGATCGACGGCGTGAGCGTCGGCCAGGTGGTGGCTTGCGCGGCCTGCCCGAGTGCACGCGTCAGCTCGCCCATCTGCGTCGCGTCGGCGGAGGCACCCGCTCTCGAATCGGACACTCCCTCCGCGGATGCCAAGTCCGTGCGGCCGCTGAGGGCCGGCATGAACGCGACACAGACGATGACCGTCGTGCACACGGCGAGGCCGAGCAGCCCTCCGTAGGCTGCTTCCTGCCCGAACTGCCGGCGCCATCTCGCCCATTGGTCGCGCCGTTCTCCCGCTGTCCGCCGCTCTCCCGCCGTCCAGAGCGGCGACTTCCAGAGCGGCCGCTCGATCGCGTGGTGAGAGGCGATCGCAAGTCCGAAGCTGGCGATCAGGATGCCGACGTACAGCGCCACACCCGCGTTCGGGAACAGCGCTCGGGCGAAGATGATCACCGGGAAGTGCCACAGATAGAGGCTGTACGAGATGTCTCCGATGTAGACGGCAGCACGGTTGGTGAGCGGCCAGATGTGCCGGGCTTCTCCGCCGATGCCGGAGATGATCACGAGCGCGGTGGACAGCGTAGGCAGGAGCGCCCACGGGGCGGGCCAGAGCGATGCAGGACTGATGATGAAGCATGAGGCGAGCATCCCGGTGAGTCCCACGTACGCGAAGAGCGTCCGGTATGCGGCCGGCATGCGAGCGAACAGCGGCGTCGCAGCGGCGATGAGACCGCCCACTCCCAGCTCCCATGCCCGGGTCAGCGTCGAGAAGTAGGCGATCGTCGGATCTCCGACGGCCTGCACGAGCGCCCACCCGAACGAGAGCACCGAGACCAGCGCGATCGCAGCGCCTGCGACCAGGCGAACCCGGCTGTCGGCCGCCTTTCCCTTGCGAGCGAAGAGGACGAGGAGGCCGAGGAGAATCCACGGCCAGACGAAGTAGAACTGCTCTTCGACGGCGAGCGACCAGTAATGCTGAATCGGTGAGACCGGCGCTCCCTGCTGGAAGTAGTCGGTTCCCTGGACCGCCGAGTTCCAGTTCGCGACGGACAGGAACGCCCAGACCGAATCCCAGGCGACCGAGATCGCGCGCTGCGGAGCGAAGAGGAGAAAAGCCGCGACGGTCGTCACGGCCAGTGTCACGGTCGCCGCGGGCAGGATCCTTTTGGCGCGACTCGAGTAGAACGCGCGCGCTGAGATTCGACCGGTCCGCGAGTACTGGCGAATAAGCATGCCGGTGATGAGGAAGCCGGAGATGACGAAGAACATGTCGACTCCGACGAACCCGCCACGGGGCCACCCCAGCATGTGGTCGAGCAGGACGACCAGAACCGCGATGGCGCGGATGCCTTGAATGTCTCGGCGCAGGTGCCGACCGGCCTCTTTACGGAGCGCTCTTCGCTGGGGATGCAGTTGTACCGGGGCCGCCATGACTCTCCAAGATGCCGAATTCGGCCATCTTAAAAGGGGGTGGCGGCTGCGCACGAATCGAGCGAGCGCGACGCGCATGCGACCGTCACTGGAGGAGTTCGACGTCGATCCGCTTTTGGGCGGCATCCCACGTCGTGCGCAGCACGACGCCCGCGCTCAGCGAGATCCCCTCGCCGTCGATCTCCCAGACCGGCGTCGCGGTGGGGAAGTCATAGCCGTACAGCTTCGCGGGATCCTTGACGGTGCCGCGGTCGAGGGCCACGACCTGGCCGTTCGAGAAGTGCAGGCGATCGCCGTTAGGCAGCTCGACGGGGCCCCCTCCCGCACCCGAGCCGTAAAGGGTGTACCGGCGGCCGGAGAAGTCGTCCCCCGGGTCGATCCGCTCCGAGGCGATGACGTTGTGGAGTCCGAGTGCGGTGATAGAGGTGGCGCCGGTGGTGGCGAGCTCAGCGATCGTCTGGCCCGTGAAGGGGTCGACCTCGGCGAGGGTGCCGTCGGCGAGGAGCAGCCACAGGGTGCCGGCGGTCGCGGCGACGTCGAGGATCTCGCGCGACCAGCAGCGCTCGCCGGTCGTCGTGTCAAGGCCGGAGATCGTGTAGGGGCCGATGTGGTCGTAGAGGAGGGGCACGGAGAAGGTGGCGCCGGCGGCTTCGAACGCCCAGCCGTCCGATTCCCAGCCGAGCGCTTCGCCGGTGCGGGCGTCGAGCGCGTGGGAGCCGACGAACACGACGTCGCTCGTGACCGCGAATGCGACGCCGCCTTCGAACCACGGCTCGTCGAACTGCTCGCCCGACACGCTCCACTGTGGTTCGAGCGTGATGGCGTCGATCCAGAAGAGGGCGTCCCGATCGCTGACGAAGAACCCGCTGGCAGCGGCCGGAGCCACCTCGGCGTCGTTCGCCCGCCAGGCCGACGCGGGACGCAGGTAGAGCTCCCCGGTCTCGCGCTCATGGATGAGCTCCCCTGTGCCGGGGTCGTACGAGATCATCCGGTAGCCGCCCGATTCGCTGTCGTACGCGGCGATGATGAGCTGGTTGTCGACGCCCGTGCTCGCCGGCGTCGAGATCACCCACACATACCCGTCGACCAGGAGGGACCAGACCACCGAGCCGCTGGTGCGATCGATGACCGCCAGGTGCGCCTCGCGACTGGCCTCCTCGCCGACGGAGGTGATGATCCCGATCAGACCGTCGTCGATGGTGAATGCGTCGGGGGTCGTCACCGGGTCAGTGCGGATGCCCTCGATGCGCTGGACCCGCGTCGACGTCACGCGGCCGTCCGAGGGGAGATCGAGGGCACGGATGTCGGTCCAGACCAGATCGGATGCCGTCACGGTGCAGGTCGGCGTGGGCGTCGGCTCAGGCGAGGGAGTCGTCGGCGCGGGCGCCGGTGACGGCGCCGCGGTCGGCGCAGCCGTCGGGGTGGACGCGGTCTCTGCGGCGCTCAGCAGCGGCAGCGCGATCACGCCGGCGCCGATGGCGAGAGCGGCGACGACACCGACCGTGCCCCCCACCAGCCACCGCCGCGTGCGGTGGCCGCTCCCGGTGGGCTCCTGCTTCGCGTTGCTCATGGTCGCCTCCTTGCCGAGAGCCTACGGACGGGGCTCATTCACGTGGATAACGATTCAACGGCAGGTGGATGCCATCCGCGGCATATGACGCCCGTGCTCAGTGGCGCTCACGTCGGTCGCGCCGGAGTTCCCCGGTCGGCGGCCGGGACTCAACAGGCATCTCGTCGTGCGTGGGGGTCGCGCCGGTGACGCGCCCGCCGTGGAGTTCGATGACGCGGTCCGCGCGCTGCACGAGCAGCGGATCATGGGTGGAGACGAGGGCGGCGATCCCTCGCGAGTGCACGAGTTCGCCGATGAGGTCCATGACGGTCGCCGCGGTGCGGGAGTCGAGCTGACCGGTGGGCTCGTCGGCGATCAGCACGTGCGGCCGGGCCGCGATCGCGCGCGCGATGCCGACGCGCTGCTGCTGACCGCCCGACAGTTCGCCGGGTCGCTGGGCCGCATGGCCGTCGAGGCCCACGAGCCTCAGCGCCTCCGCCACGCGCTCGTCGCGTTCGGCGGGCGGCACCTTCGCGATCCGCAGTGGAAGCTCGACGTTCTCGGCGGCCGAAAGGATGGGGATGAGGCCGAACGACTGGAACACGAACCCGAGCCGCTCTCGGCGCAGCGTCGCGAGCTCGTCTTCGTTCAGGGCGGTCGCCTCGATGTCGCCGAGCCACACCGTGCCCGATGTCGGCCGGTCGAGTCCGCCCAGCAGGTTGAGCAGCGTCGTCTTGCCGGCGCCCGACGGCCCGCGCACGACGACGAGCTCACCGGCGCGCACCTCGATGTCGATGCCGACGCAGGCATGCACGTCTCCGGCCGACGACGAGAAGGTGCGCGTGAGCTTCTCGCCCCGCAGTGCAACGGTCATGACGGCTCCTCCGTGGACGGATCATCGGATTCCGCGAGTGCGCTGTCGTCGTCGGCGCGGCCGCGATCGGCGGGGGTCGAGCGCTGGCCCGGCCACACGCCGACATGGTCGGGTTCCAGGGCCAGGCGCACCCGCTCGCGCAGGTCGAGGGCGGCGACGAACTCGTCGGGAAGCTGCAGGCGACCGACTCGATCGAGCACGGCGAACTCCTCGGCGACGTGCTGCTCGGCGCCGTGCTCATCGACGCGCGTCGACCGCAGCACTTCGGTGGAGGTGCGTCCGTCGCGGATCTGCACGGTGCGGGCGACGTGCTCCGACACCGACGGGTCGTGCGTGACGATCAGGGTCGTCACCCCGAGCTCGCGGTTGACGGAGCGCATCGCCTCGAGCACGTGCGCGCTGGTCACATCGTCGAGCTCACCCGTGGGCTCGTCCGCCAGCAGCACCCGCGGGCTGTTGGCGATGCCGACGGCGGTCGCGACGCGCTGCTGCTCGCCGCCCGACATCTCCGTCGGCTTGCGGTCAGCGCAGTGGGAGACCTCCAGCAGGTCGAGCAGCTCGGCGACGCGAGCACGTCTGGCCGCCGTCCCGCGCGCGGAGCCGGTGATCGCGAGCGCCGCCGCGACGTTCTCGCTCGCCGACAGATACGGCAGGAGGTTGCGTGAGGTCTGCTGCCACACGAACCCGACGCTGTGACGGCGGAACGCGATGCGCTCCTTGCCCTTCATCGTCAGAAGGTCGTGACCGGCCACGCGAGCGACGCCGGCGGTCGGCTGATCCAGGCTCGACAGGATCGCCAGCAGGGTCGACTTGCCGGAGCCCGAGGCCCCGACGACCGCGACCAGCTCACCGGGATCGATCCGCAGGTTCAGCCCCTGCAGGGCCTGCACCTCGACGCTCGACCCGTTCGGCCCGGCGACCTTGAAGATGCGGACCAGGTCGCTGCAGAGGATGTCGGCATCCGTCGCCGCCTGCACTGTCATGTCCCTATCCTTCCTCCACCGTTCGCAGTGCTCCCGCGGCGCGCGTACGGCGCGACAGCAGCAGAGCGACGGCGGTGAGCGCGGGTGCGAGGGCGACGAAGCCGCCGAGCGTGAGCATCAGTATCGCCGGGTCGATCGCATACGCGGGCGCGATCGTCGACCCCGTGAACGGGCGCAGATCGACGGCGGCCATCACGACCAGCGGCACGAGCGCCCCGAACAGCGTGCCCGCGATCAGCGCGGCGGCGGTCGGCGGCGCGATCTCCCACAGGGCGAGCGCCGACGCCGACCGGCGGGTGGCGCCGAGCGTCCGCAGCAGCGCGAGCACGCGGGCCCGGGTGCCCGCGGCGAGCGTGAACGTCATCACGATCGCGAGGGCGCTGAGCAGGGCGGCGACGCCGGTCGCCAGGAGCAGCGCCCCGCGCACGCCCTGCAGCGCGGGGCCGGTGGCGAACGCCGAGACGAGCTCGTCCGCCGTGTCGATGCGCACCGTCGCTCCGAGGATGTCGCGAAGGCGCTGCTCGACGGCATCCGGCGATGCGTCCTCGGCAAGACGCACGAGGAGCGTGAGGTCGTTCGGATCGAGCCCGAGCACCTCCTGCGCGTACGATGCGTCGATCGCGACCCAGTTCTCCCGGCTGCCGACCGGCACCGGCCCCCGGGTCACACCCACGAGATCGGCGGGAACGCCGTTGACGTTGAGGCCGCGGGCGTCGCCGATGATGTCGGCCGCAGCGGCGGATGCGACGAGCGGCATCGTCCCGTCCGGCACCGGCTCGAGCGAGACCCCCGAGGGGAGCATGCCCGGTCCGTCGCCCTGCACCGCGCGCAGCTCGGCGGCCTCGACGATGAACACCGCGGTGCCCCGCTGCCTCTCGCCCATGTGGAGGGTCGCGGCATCCGCCCCCGAGATTCCCGTGGCGTGTTCGACGCCGTCGACCTGGCGCACGAGATCGAGCTGGTCGCGGGTGAACAGGCCCCCCTGCACACGCAGGTCGGCGCCGATCTGCGCGCTCGCAGCGTCGGCGACGCCGGTCTGCAGGGTCGAGAGCAGCACGCCCGACGACACCGACACCGACACGCCCACGACGAGCGCGAGCACCCCCGTGACGCCGAGCGCGGGCTCCCGCAGGGCACGTGCCGAGCCGAGGAACGCGCCGAGGCCCGCACCCGCGCGAGCCCGAGCATGGACGGCGGCCAGCGGAAGCGGGTAGAGGCGGATGGTCACCAGGCACGCGACCAGCGCGAGCAGCAGCGGGGTGGCGGCCAGCAGGGGATCGACACCGTCGCTGTAGCCGCGCAGGAAGAGAAGGGCGAGCGCGACGAGCGCCAGCACGGTGATCCCGAGCTCGATGAGGAGCCGCACGCGAGATCCACGGCGGCCCAGGTCGGCACGCGCCTGCCGCTCCGAGACGGTGGGGGCGAGGGCGATCAGGATGCCGGTGGGGGCGAGTCCTGCCGCGAGCGCGACCGCCACGCCCGCGCCATGCACGGTGGCGCCGAATGCGAGTCCCGAGACGGCGGTGACGGCCGCGGCTCCGACCACAGCCGGCGCGAGCCCGACGAGGAGGCCCTCGACGGCGAGAAGGGCACGCAGCTGGCCCAGCGACGCGCCACGCGCCGACAGCAGTCGCAGGCTCGAGCGGCGCCCCTCGAGGATGAGGCGGCATCCGAGCACGAGCACGGCTGCGGCCACACCGACGGGGCCGGCGACGAGCATCGCGATGATGCCGGCGGTCGAGCGCTGCTGGTCGAGGGCCGATTCGATGGTCGCGGTGATCGCTGCGTTGAAACGAAGACTCTGCAGGCCGGCTCCCGCGCCCTGGCTCGCCGTCGTGAGCGGGTGCGACACGGCGGTGAGCCGGTTGAGCGCCGCCACGGCTGCCTCAGCGTTGTCGCCGACGATGCGGTCGGCATCCGTCGGATACCAGACGATCGTCGACCGCTGGCCGGGGAGGACACTGATGGCGTAGAGAGAGTCCGGATGCGCGTATGCGGTGCCGGTGACGCGGCGGGGCCGGTTGCCGTCGTCGAAGATGTAGGGCTCGAGCACGGAGGTCACGTGATCCCAGTAGCCCGACTGAGGGTCGGTGGCCTCGAAGATCCCCACCAGCACGAGGTCGACGAGTAGGTGCCGCGGGTCGCCGACCGTACGCACCTCGCCGACTCCCCATGCCAGCTCGGCGGCGCTCGCCGCCGACACCACCACCTCCACGCGCAGATCGTCGAAGGAACCGGCAGCGGGCTCCGGCATCCGGCCGTCGACGACGCGGATCTCGTCGGCGTACGCAGGATCGAAGGCGACCGTCGCGGCGCGCGTGTTGCGGCTGTCCTGGAACCAGTTCTCGAAGCTGCGAGTCACCACGCGGCCGGGCGCGAGCACGTCGGGCAGGGGAGCGTCGGCGCTCTTTCGGATGTCTTCGATCGCGGCGGTGAACGGGTCCCAGACGTTCTCGGCGACGGGCGACTCTGGCAGGAACAGGTCGCCGAGGAAAGGCACGGCGGTGCTGCCCGTGCTCTCCGACTCGACATCGCGAAGGGTCGGCGACACCGCGTCGAGCCGGTCGCGCAGGGTCGCGTCGCCGAGTGCGCTCAGCGCGATGGGTGCGGCGGTCGCGAGCACCGCCAGCACGAGCACGAGCAGCGCGACCATCGCGCCGCCCCCCGCGTGCGAGCGGACGTGGTGGGCGACCAGCGTGCGGGTCGAGACGCGGCGGGTCATCGCGACTCCTCCGTCACCGTCTGTGTCCGGGCGGCGCGCGCCACCCCGAGGGATGCCGCGATTACGATCACGGCGAGCCCCGCCGTGAGCGCAAGCAGTGCGACGCCCAGCGGTGACCCCGAGAACGAGATCCCGCCCGCGGCCGACAGTCACCGCGCGCACGAGATCGGGCACGATCAGCCACGAGGCGAGCAGGCCCACGACGCCGCCGAGCACGAGGGCACCGCCGAACACCCCGCTCAGCTCCGCCGCCCGCATGCGGCCCTGTGCCGCCGCCGTGATGCCCAGCGCCCGGAGCACGCCGAGCTCCCGGCGGCGAGCGATCGCGAGCGTCTGCACGATCGCGAAGGCGGCGACGAGGGCGAGCGCCGTCGCCCCGGCCGTCGCGATCCACCAGCCCGGCACGAGGGCGCGGACGACATCCGCGACCACGTCCGGAGCCGCCGTCATCACCGGAAGGTCGCCGAGCACGGCGCTCACACCGTCACGCGCGGCCGCATCGCCCGCCGCCCACACTGAATTCGGGCTGACGAACGACGGGTCGCGCTGAAGCTGCGAGACGAGCAGCGTCTCGAGCGGCGCGAAGAACGCCTGCGACGACGCAGCCCCGGGCACGACCTCTGCGATCGACGACACGACGGCGCTCCCTCGACGGCCCGTGCCCGCATAGCGGAACTCGAACGCGCCGCCCTCGGCGATGCCGAGGCGCTCCGTGAGGTCGCGCGAGGCGACGACCGCCACCGGCAGGGCTGCCGCATCCGATACGCCGCCGCCCGTCTGCCCGCCGTCGGCGAGCCACAGCACGATGTCGTCGGTGCCGGGCTCGAGTGCCGCCTCCGCCTCGACCTCCAGTCGGCCGCCGCCCACCGCCTCGACAGAGGCCAGCGTCAGCTGCATCCCGACCGAGATGGGTGAACGGACGCGACCGACGCCGATCGCCAGCAGCCGCCATGGTGTCGTCCCGTCGGGAAGAGCGGCCTCCGCCGTCAGGGCCTGCGACCCGTCGGCATCAGGCCGCGCCTCGCCCTCGAGCCGCAGGCGAAGGGGAGTGCCGGTGGCGTCGAGCAGCACCGCGACGAGCGTGACCTGCGACGGGCGGTCGTGGTCGGCGGCGATGCGCACCGAGACCCGGAGCCCGCTCGCTCCCTCGCCCAGCGGCACGGGATCGGCGGTCACGGTGCCGTCCGTCTCTGCCGCGGCCTCTACCGCTGCTGTCTCGACGAGCCCTCCGGCGGCACTCACGACCGCCAGGCTCGCGACGGGCACCGCCGCCAGGCTCACCTCGTCGTCGCCGATCTCGACCTCACCGAGCAGGGCGGGGGCGCTCGCCGTCACTCCCGGCACCGATCCCGCCGCCGCCACGTCTGCCGGGGTCGCGGCCTGCGGCGACAGGTCGACGCGCAGGTCAGCGCCGGCTCGCACCGCCGCGGAGTCGGTGGTCATCGCCGTCCAGGTCGCGCTGTAGGCCGACGCGAACACCGCCTGGGCGACGGTCAAAGCGACGAGCAGCACCGCGACGGCGTAGATGGGGATCCGTCGCGCCACCTGCCGCGCCGGATACGACGGCTGCACCGCCGGCAACGCGGCCGCCGGACGCGCCGCGGCGATCGCCGCCAGGCCGAACAGCGCCAGCGCGACGAGTGCGCCCGCCATGAGCACGACGGCCGGCGCGACGGCCACGATGGGGTCGAAGCCCGTGCCGCGGGCGAGCGGAAGCTGCCAGACGACGAGAGCGGATGCCAGCAGCACCGACACCACCGCCGCCCCCGTCGTCGCGCGAGTGACGCGGGCGGATGCACGCCCGCGCGCCCCGCGACGCAGCGAGACGGCGAAGACGATCGCCAGTACGACGCCCGTCGCCAGCGCCCACGGCCACGCCACGACGACGTCCACCGCTGAGGCCCCTGCCGGGGCAGCGAGCACGGCCGCGAGGGGCACGCCGAGCACGGCGCCCGCGACCGTCACGAGAGCGCCCTCCGCGGCATCCGTCACCCAGGCCTGCGCCGACGAGAAGCCGCGCGCCCGGAGCGTGATCGTCTCGTGCTCGCGCGCGGCGGTCACGAGCCGGGCCAGCTGGGCGACCGCGGTCGCGGCGAGGATCGCGACCATCAGCACGAGCGCAGGAGCTGCGGATGCCAGAGCCGCGGCCCCGCGCTCGACCTGAGCGGCCACCTCGGCCGCCGGCACTCCCGGGGGCGGCGGGTCGCCCGCATCGGCGCCGGCACGAGCGAGCCGCGCGACCACGAGGCACACCGTGGCGAGGGCCACGGCAACCGTCGCGGCGGCGCTCGCGAGGAGGCCCGCGCGGGCGCGCGCACGCAGGAGCAGAAGCCTGCTGCGTCCCACACGCGTTGTCAGCGTCGTCTCCCCATCACTCGACGGACGGCACCCGCCTGAGCGCGGGCGTGTCATCCCTTCCGCCCGTGCGGATGGGTATCAGCAGTATCGTCAGCGGGGCGCGACGGTGGCAACAGCCGAGCCGCGTGCCTGCGATAACCGCGGTGGTCCGCGGTCATGCGGGCGGCACGATGTCGACCACGCGCTCCCCGCCGAACACCGGTGCGAGGGCGCCCGCGGTGACGGATGCCACATCCGCCGTGAGCCGGTCTCGCTGATCGCCCGGCACCCACAGCCGGAGCACCGCCTCCGCGCCGTAGGTCACGCCGTCCCACTGCGCATGGTGCCCAGCGGCCCAGTCTCGGAGGAAGTTGTCCATCCTGCCGGCCTCCGCGTGGGGCACCGTCAGCGTCGCCTCGGTGAGCACTTCGCGCCGCACGAGCACGGCGAGGTCGAGGGCCTCCGACGTCGCCGTCGAGTAGGCGCGCACCAGGCCGCCGGCTCCCAGCTTGATCCCCCCGAAGTAGCGAGTGACCACCACCACGAGATCGGTCAGCCTTCGGTGCCGGAGCACCGCCAGCATCGGTGCGCCGGCCGTGCCCGACGGCTCGCCGTCGTCGGAGGATCGCGAGTGCTCGCCGTCGAGCCCCGTCACGAGCGCGAGACAGTTGTGACGGGCATCCCAATGCCGTCTGCGGATGTCGGCGATGATCTCGACGGCATCTTCCGGGTCGCGCAGCGGATGCGCGTGGGTGATGAATCGCGACTTCGAGACGACCAGCTCGTGCTCGACGGGCGCGGCGATCGTGGCGGGGTGATCGTGTGGCGAGACCATCTCGATGCTCGTGGCCGGGCTCAGCCGAGCAGTGACCCCATCTGCTTCGCGATCGTGCGTGCGGCGAGCTTGGGGCTGAGACGCGAGAGCCTGTCCATCGCGCCGGCGTCGTTGCCGATCGTGATGCGGAACGCTCCCGTGCGGATCGCTCTGATGATCGCGGCGGCGGCATCCTGCGGCGAGGTCATCTTGAACGACGAGGTCTCGGCCGACGGGTCTCCCATCGCGACGCCGGAGTTCTTCGCGATGTCCGTCGCGATGGCACCAGGGAACACCGACGTGACGGCGACGTCGGTGTCGAGGAGCTCGGCGTACAGGGCCTCCGTGAGCAGCCGCACGGCCGCCTTCGACGCACCGTAGACGGCCTGGCCGGGAACCGGGGCGTATGCGCCCATGCTCGACACGTTGACGATGCACGCGGCCGGGCGCGAGGTGAGTTCCGGGAGGAACGCCTTGACCGTGTTGATCGTGCCCCAGAAGTTGACGTTCATCACCTTCTCGATCTCCTCGTAGGGCAGATCGATGATCTTCACGAACTTCTGGATCACACCGGCGATGTTGATCAGCCCGTCGACCTGACCGTACGCGGCCTTGACCGCCTCGGGGAGGGCGGCCACCTGGGCGCGGTCGACGATGTTCACCGTGTGCCTCGTGAAGCGCTCGCCGGCGTTCGCGAGCTCGGCCGTCTGCTGGAGCGCTGCTTCGTTGAGATCTACGCCGGCGACGCGCGCGCCCTGGGCGAGGAGCTGCAGCGTCACCTCGCGTGCGATGCCGTTGCCTGCGCCGGTTACGACGAAGACCTTGCCGCTGATGTCCATCTGGTGTGCTCCTTCGGGTGGAGGGCTGGGGTGGGTCAGGCCAGGCCGTGAAGCGACCGGACGATGCTCTCCGCGCCGGCGCCGTCGCGGCGTGCGATGCTGTCGCGCAGGCGCTCGTACGCCTCAGGCTGGCGCAGCGGGGCCTCGACGAACGCCGACCAGCCGCGCAGGTTGCGCAGGATCACGAGCGACGTCTCCTGCATGACGCTGATGAACATGCCGTTGCCGGTCGCCTCGACGACCAGTCTGAAGAGGCTGGTCATCGCGTCGAACAGCGCGAGCTCATCGCGCAGCCGAGCGGCGGCGGCCGCGGCATCCGCCGCCGCGACGATCGCGCGCAGCTGGTCGTCGCAGCACGAGGCCAGCGCCAGCCGAAGCGCGTTGCCGAGCGTGAGGACGGTGAACACCGCGGTGTCAGCCCGCAGCTGCTCCCCCGGCTCCGAGACGCGGGTGTAGCGACCGACCGCGACCTCTACGAGGCCGAGCCGTTCCAGCCGCTGCAGGGCTTCGCGAACGGGGGTGCGCGAGATGCCGAGCTCAGCGGCCAGATCGACGTCACGCAGGCGCTGTCCGGGGCGCAATCGGCCGTCGAGGATCGCCGCGCCGATGCACGAGTACACCTCGTCGCTGAGGATCGTGCCGTGCGTGAGTTTGATCGGGGAGAGGGTCGCAGACATGACAGCTTCAGACTACGACCGGGTGGGAGCGCGCCCACAATGTCGCGGACCGTGTCTGCCCCGTGGCTCACGGCGAATTCCCATGAATGCATCACTCCCGATATGAGCGAATTGACACTAAAGTGACCTCTGTCACGCTTCGCGTGGCTATCCGGGGGGATCCGTCGACGCCCGGGCGAGCGCTGTCTGCGTGTACGCCCGGGCGTCGAATGGTTAACGCGCCATGCAGTGAACGCGCCGTGCAACGTTTATGTCACCATCCGCGACATCCCCCTATCGCGCCGCATGCGCCTCCCCCTAGCGTGGGAGCCGTCGGCGTGCATCCTGCGCCGAGAAAAGTGGCACCAGGTAAGGCATTTCATGACCAGCAGCGGCACCGTCAAGTGGTTCAACTCCGAGAAGGGCTTCGGCTTCATCGCTCCCGATGAGGGCGGTGCCGATGTGTTCGCGCACTACACCGCGATCGACGCGACCGGCTACCGGTCGCTCGAAGAGAACCAGCGCGTCGAGTTCGAGATCGCGCAGGGCCCCAAGGGCCTGCAGGCGGAGAACATCCGCCCCCTCTGAGCTGACCGTCGCTGATCCGGCCGGCTCCGGTCCGGATCAGCGTCGGGTGAGCCGGTCGTAGTCCGCGAGGGCGATCGCGTCTTCGGCGTGCCGCAGCGCCCGCCGAGCCGCGTCGAGAGCGGCGACCGGGTCGTGCGCCGAGCGCGCCTCCGCGAGTTCGTGCTGCGCCGCCGACAGGCGCACCCGCGCGTCGGCGCCCGCGTGCGCCGTCGCCGCCTCGGCGCGCCCGATGGCGGCCCGCGCCGCCGCGAGCGTTCCCGGGAGCGCCGTGCGCGCGCCACGGAGACGCTGCTGTGCTGTGCGTGCGTCGCCGACAGCGAGGTCGAGTCTGTCGCGAAGACGTGCGATGGCGGCGACCGCCTCGGCCGGTCGGCGGGATGCCGTCGGCTCGATCGACTCCAGAATCGTCAGCAGCGCGCGCACCTCTGTGCCCAGCCGCTCCGCGTCGGCAGGCTCCAGATCGGCGCGCAGGGCCTCGGCCTGACGAAGCGCCATGCGTGCCGCATCGATCTCATCCGTCACCGCGCGAGCGGCATCCGTGACCAGGCGGTGCTGCTCCTCGAGCGAGCGGGCTGCGCTCTGCCCGCGACGGAGCGCACGCTCGGCCTCCGCGAGGGCCGACAGCGCGGAACGTGTCGGGTCGGCTGCGAGCGTCTCCGCCGCCGCCAGCAGCTCATCGGCTTCGGCCAGCGCGACCGACGCCTCCGCCGCGGCGTCGCGCGCGTCTGCGACCTCCGCGTCGTCGAACCGCGCGGAGAGCTCCGCCACGAGAGCGTCGGCGTCGCCCATGTCGGCCCGCAGCGCCGCGGCACGCTCCTTCGCCTCAGCCACCTGCGCGGGAGCCGACCGGTGCGCCGCCATCCATTCCGTGTGCTGGCGGCGGGCGCGGGCGATCTCAGCGGCAGCCGCATCGGCGCGAGAGCGGATGCCGCGGCTGACGCGCGCGACCACCGACGGATGCGTGTCAGGCGTCAGCTCCCGCAGCTGCTCGAACGCGGCATCCCGCGCATGCTGCGCCGTCATGCGCGCTCGCCGCAGGGTCGGGGGAGCGGTGCCGTCGTACAGCGCGCCCGACAGGCCCACTTCGAGCTCGAGCTCGGCGACCGCATCGTCGAGCGCGACGAGCGCGACACCCGCCTGCGTGCGCTCAGCCTCGGCAGCGGCCCGTGCACGCGGTCCGCGCCGGGCGCGCCGGATGATCCAGGCGCCGATGGCGACGGCGACCGCGGCGACCCCGAAGACGATCGCGGCGGGGACTCCCCACCGCAGGACGGCCTCCAGGGTCTCGTTCACTCGTCGTCCTCGATGAAGAGGAGGCTGCGGAGCTGGTCGATGTCGTCGACGACGGCCTGTGCGCCCTCCGACTCGTGCGGCCAGCTGAATCCCCAGCGCACGAAGATCACGGGCACGCCGTGGTCGGCGGCGCCGTCGATGTCATGGTGACGGTCGCCGATGAGCACCGGGCGGCTGATGTCGTGCCCGCCCTCCTCGAGCTGGCGGAGCGCCTCGGCGATGACGTCCGACTTCGTCGCGCGCGTCTTCTCGTCGGGCGTCGCGCCGACGATGACCTGCAGGTGCGGGGCGAGGTCGAAGTGGTCCATGAGGAACTCGACCTGGTTCTCGGGCTTGGAGCTCGCCGTCGCCTGCGGAACCCCGAGCGCGGCGAGATCGCCGATCACGGCCGCGATGCCGGGATAGAGGCGTGCGCCGCTCGCATAGCCCTCGGCGCGGCCGATCTGCCGGTAGTAGGCCACGGCTTCGGCCGCACGCTCGCCCGTCATGCCGACGTTCGTCTGGAACGACTCGTACATGGGCGGGCCGATCCAGTGCACGAGCTCTTCACGCTTGGGCGCGGGCAGACCGAAGTGCTCCAGGCAGATCGTCAGACGCCGCAGGATGCCCTCCGATGCGTCGACGACGGTACCGTCGACGTCCCAGAGAATGCACGTCCACGGTGATCTGATCGTCATGCAGCCAGCCTAGTCAGCGGGCACGTCGGCCGACGTCGCCAGCCGAGTCAGAAGAGACGCGGTGCACCCGACTCGATGCCCTTCATGCCTTCGTAGTCGAGCGTGACGCAGCGGATGCCGCGGTCGGTCGCGAGCACGCGAGCCTGCGGCTTGATCTCCTGTGCGGCGAAGACGCCGGTGACAGGGGCGAGGTGCGGATCGCGGCCGAGCAGCTCGAGGTAGCGCGTGAGCTGCTCCACGCCGTCGATGTCGCCGCGGCGCTTGACCTCGACGGCGATCGTGCCGCCCTCGGGGTTGCGAAGGAGAAGATCGACCGGGCCGATGGCGGTGGGGAACTCGCGGCGCACGAGCGTGAGTCCGTCGCCGATGACGTCGACCTGCTCGGCCAGCAGGCGCTGCAGGTCGGCCTCGACACCGTCCTTCTGCAGGCCCGGGTCGATCCCGAGCTCGTGCGTCGAGTCGTGCAGCACCTCGTAGATGCGCACGAGGAGGGCATCGCCGGTCTTCGCGTGCGTCACACGCCAGTGCTCGACGACGCCGGCCGACGCCGACTCCTCATCGGGCGCCTCGACCGTGAGCGTGCACGGCGGGCTCATCCAGTTGAGCGGCTTGTACGAGCCGCCGTCGGAGTGCACGAGCAGCGAGCCGTCGCCCTTGTGGACGAGCAGGCGGGTGGCCAGCGGCAGATGCGCATTCAGTCGACCGGTGTAATCGACGGAGCAGCGGGCGATGACGAGGCGCACCCGAAGAGCCTACCTGCGCGAACGACCGCCCAGGAGAGACGACGGCGGCCGGAGAGGCATCCACCCCTCCGGCCGCCGTCACGGCATCCGTCCTGTGCCGCGTCAGACCAGGACCGTCTGCTCCAGCCGCGCGTAGGACGCCTCCATGCCTTCGGTCATGCCGGTGGCGAGGATCGCGTCGCGCGTGTCCTTGTCGGGGTACTCGATCAGCAGCGTGAGGAGTGTGACGCCGTCCTCTTCATACAGCTGCAGGTCGTTCAGCGTGGACGGGCCGTCGGTGCCGATCATCTTCTCGGTGGTGACGGAGCGCTGCGGCTCCTCGCGCAGCAGCGTCTCGCCCTCGAAGCCGAAGCGCGTCGACTCGTCGTCGCCCTGCTGCCACACGTAGCGGTAAGTGTCGCCGACGGTGCACTCCACCATCTGCCAGCCCTCCGGACCCAGCAGCCACCGCTTCATCAGCTCCGGATCGTGGTGAGCCCGCCACACGAGGTCGCGCGGACCCTCGATGAGACGCGTGATGCGCACGTGCTGGTCGTCGAGGAGCTCGGTGCGGGTCCCCTTGCCGAGCGCGTACTCGCGCAGGTCCTGCAGCACGGCGTCGAGCTGATCCATCGCCATGCGCGAGCCCTCGACGGCGCCCATCGCCACGACCTGCTCGAGTGCCTCGAGCGACGTGAAGAACGTCGTGTTGGTCAGCCGCGAACCGGCATCCGTCTCTTCGAACGCGAAGATCATGCGCATCGAGGGGAATCCCTCGAGCGGCTCGCCGTCGGCCTCGACGAACGAGTCGATCACCTCGAACGAGTGGGGAGCGTCGATCTTCAGGAACTCCCACGAGCCGCGCGACGCCTCGCCCCGCGGACTGGTCATGTGATAGCGGGCGCGTCCCCCGACCGTGAGGTCGAACTCCGTGAAGGTCGCCGGCCAGCCCGGAGGGCCCCAGAAGCGCTCGAGCTGGCGCGGGTCGGTGAACGCCGACCAGAGGCGCGACACCGGCGCAGCGAAGTCGGCCGTGAGCGTCATCGTGAGGTTCTCGGAGTCGGTGGTGATGTCGGTGACAGGCATTTGCGGTTCCTCTCGTCGGTGAGTCTGGATCCCGGGGGATGGGGCGGGCGACCGTTCAGCCGTCCGCGTCGGCCAGCAGCGCATCGAGCCGGTCGATGCGTGCTCGCCACAGGTCTTCGTAGCGGGCGAGGAGGGCCCGGGCTCGGGCGATCATCGCCGGATCTGCGCGCACGAGGCGCTCGCGTCCTTCGGCGCGCTTGATGATGAGGTGCGCCGCCTCCAGGACGGCGACGTGCTTCTGGACTGCGGCGAACGACATGTCGTAGGCCGATGCCAGTGCCGAGACCGACTGCTCCGCCTCGATGGTTCGGCGGAGGATGTCGCGACGGGTCGCCGCCGCCAGCGCGTGGAACAGGCGGTCGATCTCATCGTCGGTCAGCTCTCGGGGCTCGTCATTTACAACCATTTGGTTGTACGTTATTCCGTCGAGCCCGCGCTGTCAACCCCGCTGGTGTCGTCGCGAAGGGCCGGATTAGCGGTCTGCCGGCGCGACGCGGAGCCGGCGTCTCTCCTGCGCTCCATCACGGGACACGATCTGACCGCGAGCCGCGACTAGGAGCATCGCGCGACCACCGTCTGCGGCATCTCGCCGCGTCGCGGGCATCCGTCTCGATATGGATCAGGTCTGGGACGCGCAGGCCACGCACATCGTCGCCATGGGACGCGCCTCGAGCCGAGCGGGCGGAATGGGGTCGCCGCAGCGCACGCAGACGCCGTAGGTTCCGGCATCCATCCGTCGGATTGCCTCCTCGACCTCCGCGCGCTCGTCGAGCCGTGCCCGGCGCAGGGCGTCGACCCGTTGCCATTCGCCCGACAGGGTCGAGCCTTCGGGATCGTGCTCGTCGTCTGCGGTCGCGTCGGCGCGGTCGGTGCGCAGCGATGCCTCGTCGGCATCCAGGCGCGCCAGCAGCGCGTCGATCTCACGCAGTCGCTGTTCGAGGGCCGCTCTGGTCATGATTTGAAACTACGCGAGACATTCGACATCCGGCCGGGCGGGAGGCACGGGCACGCCCTGTCAAGCCCGTTTGCGCGGCGGTGCTCGAGCGAGAGGCTGGGGCGACAAGAGAGGAGCAGCCATGTCGGACGAGCAGACGCAGGGTGAAACCGGGCAGGCGCAGGGCGAAACCGGGCAGACGGAGGGCGCGGAGCAGCAGGGTCAGGGCGAGCAGACCCCGTCGGAGGAGATGTCGGCCCAGACGCCCCCCGAGGAGGTGCCGGACGAGCCTGCCGCCCCCAAGGAGGGGGCCACGGAGGAGTCGGCGATCGACGAGGCTCCGGCAGACCCGCCCAGCCAGGAGGAGGAGCTGCCGTCCAACGACGAGCTCGAGGAGCCGAGCACCGAGAAGTCACCCGGCGAAGAGCCCAAGGCGCCGTCCCGACAGGAGCCCGAGCCCAGCCACGAGGCCGTCGGCATCGGCGTCATCGACTACCCCGATGACGAGGTGCACAGCACCGCGGAGCACGACAACGACGGAGCGCGCGACAACTAGACTGGAGGGCGATCCCCCGCCGGCACCCGAGTCTTGGAGTTCAGCCGCGTGAGCACCCCCGTCACCTCCCCCGTCGCAGACACCGTCGAGAACGCCGCTGCCACGCCGGACCGCGAACAGCCGTATGCCGCGCTGGGCCTGAAGCCCGACGAGTACGAGCGCATCCGCGAGATCCTCGGCCGTCGTCCCACCAGCGGTGAGCTGGCGATGTACTCGGTGATGTGGAGCGAGCACTGCTCCTACAAATCGTCGAAGGTGTACCTGCGCCGTTTCGGCCAGAAGGTGTCTGACGAGATGCGCGAGCGCCTCATGGTCGGCATGGGCCAGAACGCGGGCGTCGTCGACGTCGGCGAGGGCTGGGCCGTCACGTTCAAGGTCGAGTCGCACAACCACCCCAGCTACATCGAGCCGTTCCAGGGCGCCGCGACCGGCGTCGGCGGCATCGTCCGCGACATCATCTCGATGGGCGCGCGACCCGTGGCCGTCATGGATCAGCTGCGCTTCGGCGCCATCGACAACCCCGACACCGCCCGCGTCGTGCACGGCGTCGTCAGCGGCATCTCCTTCTACGGCAACTGCCTCGGCCTTCCGAACATCGGCGGCGAGACGGTGTTCGACGCGGTCTACCAGGGCAACCCCCTCGTCAACGCGCTCGCCGTCGGCGTGCTGCGCCACGAAGACCTCAAGCTCGCGAACGCGTCGGGCGCCGGCAACAAGGTCGTGCTCTTCGGAGCTCGCACCGGCGGCGACGGCATCGGCGGCGCGAGCATCCTGGCATCCGACACCTTCGCCGACGGCGGCCCCACCAAGCGCCCCGCCGTGCAGGTGGGCGACCCGTTCGCCGAGAAGGTGCTCATCGAGTGCTGCCTGGAGCTCTACAAGAACGAGTTGGTGGAGGCCATCCAGGACCTCGGTGCCGCCGGCATCTCGTGCGCCACGAGCGAGCTCGCCGCCAACGGCGGCTCGGGCATGCGCGTCGACCTGGAGAACGTGCTGCTGCGCGACCCGTCGCTCACGCCCGAGGAGATCCTCATGAGCGAGAGCCAGGAGCGCATGATGGCGATCGTCGCTCCCGAGAAGCTCGACGCCTTCATGGCGGTCGTCGACAAGTGGCAGGTCGAGACCAGCGTGCTCGGCGAGGTCACCGGCGACGGACGCCTCCAGATCTTCTGGCACGGCGAGAAGATCGTCGACGTCGACCCCTCGACGGTCGCCGTCGACGGCCCCGTCTACGAGCGTCCCGTCGCCTACCCCACGTGGATCGACGCGCTGCGCGACGACTCGGCATCCGCTCTGCCGCGCACCGACGACCCCGAGACGCTGCGCGCCCAGTTCCTGCAGCTGCTCGGCAGCCCCAACCTGGCCGACACGTCGTGGATCACCAACCAGTACGACTACTACGTCATGGGCAACACGGCGCTCAGCTTCCCCGATGACGCGGGCATGATCCGCGTCGACGAGGAGTCGGGCCTCGGCTTCGCGATCGCCACCGACTGCAACGGTCGCTTCTGCCAGCTCGACCCCTACGCCGGCGCACAGCTCGCGCTCGCCGAGGCGTACCGCAACGTCGCCGTCACGGGCGCCGTGCCGACCGCAGTGACCGACTGCCTCAACTTCGGCAGCCCCGAGAACCCCGAGGTCATGTGGCAGTTCGGGCAGGCTGTGGACGGCCTCGCCGACGCCTGCTTCGAGCTCGGCGTTCCCGTCACGGGCGGCAACGTCAGCTTCTACAACCAGACCGGCGACCAGCCGATCTTCCCGACACCCGTCGTGGGTGTGCTCGGCATCATCGACGACGTCGCCCGCCGCATCCCGTCGGGCTGGCAGGATGCCGGCGAGAACATCTACCTGCTGGGCGTCACCGCCACCGAGCTCAGCGGTTCGGCGTGGGCCGGTGAGATCCACGGCCACCTCGGCGGGCGCCCGCCGGCTGTCGACCTGGCACAGGAGAAGAAGCTCGCCGAGCTCATCCACGCCGCGTCGCAGCAGGAGCTGGTCTCGAGTGCACACGACCTGTCGGAGGGCGGGCTCGCCCAGGCGCTCGCGGAGTGCGTCATGCGCTTCGGCGTGGGCGCACGCGTGTGGCTGCGCGAGATCATGGAGCGCGACGGTGTGGATGCCGCGACCGCGCTGTTCAGCGAGTCGACCGGCCGCGTGATCGTGTCGGTGCCCCGCGAAGAGGACGTGAAGTTCCGTGGCCTGTGCGAGGGCCGCGGCTACCCGGTGCTCCGCATCGGCGTTACCGACGCCGCCCCCGACCAGGAGGCGACGCTCGAAGTGCAGGATGTGTTCACCGTCTCGGTGTCCGAGCTGCGCAACACCTCGCGTGCCACACTCCCGGCCGTGTTCGGCGACATCATCGCCGAGCCCACCGCCTGACACTCGACCAGGAGAGACCATGACCGACGACCCGGAATACGGCGACCTCAACGCCACCCGCAGCCGTCGAGTGCGCATCGTCGCATGGGTGGCGATCGTTTCGCTCATCCTCGTCGGCGGCGGCTCGACCGTGCTCGCGCTGCTGTTCGGGTAGGGTCGAGGCCGCTCAGCGGTCGGCTGACCGCCACGCCTCGATGATGGTCGCTACGACCATCGCAGGTTCCTCGTGCTCCCAGAAGCGGAGCACGGTCCAGCCCTCCGCTGTGAGCGCTTGGGTGACGGTCTTGTCGCGCATAGCGTTGAGAGCGAGCTTCGGCGTCCAGTAGTGCGAATTCGCCACCGGCTGTGTCCCGTGCAGGGGGCAGCTGTGCCAGAAGCAGCCATCGACGAAGACCGCGATCCGACGACGCGTGAAAACGATGTCCGCGCGTGCCCGGACGCTTGGTGATGGCCGTGCATCCACTCGGTAGCGCAGACCTGCGGCATGAAGCGCCCGTCGGATCTTCAGCTCCGGCTGAGTGTCCTTTCGCCTGTTAGCGATCATCGTGCGTCTGGCGCCCTCGCTCGATGCCCACGATTCGGCCATACGCGATGCTAACCCTGGCTCAGTGCTGGGGCGTGCCCAGGTCAGCGAGCCTCAGACGTCGACTGTCGTCGGAGTTGAACATGCCGCTCGAAGATCCCGTCGACGAGCGCGTTCATGGCCGCCTCAGGAAGGGATGCCATGTCGGTGACACGGAGCTCATATTGGATATCCTTCAGGCTCGACCGAGCGATGTGCCGACGGCTCGACTGATCGTCTGCCAGACGAAGCAGGTTCTCCGCCACTCTCCGCGCGAGACGATGGTCCGCGGAGAAGGATCGATCGACGATTCCCACGAGCTCGTCCTCATAGAGCTCGAGATCGGGATCGTTCAACATGGGGCCGAGGACCCAAGCGCGCAGATAGGCACGGTAGAACACGTTGCGCCGGTCAGCGAGGTAGCGTTCACGAGGGAGCTTCCCGTCCGGCCGCGGCCCGAATCGGCGAGTCGCGAAGTCCGGCAGCACGATGATCGTCAGATAGGGCCACACGTCCGGATGTGAGGCGATGGAGCGCCCCTCGTCTTCGAACCAGCGATTGAGCACATCACCGACAATCTGGTCGAAGCGCCGGTCAGACTGTCGCGACGAGTCGCCAAGACCCGACAACGCCGCCACCACTCGCGAACGGAGCTCCTGAAGTCGGTTGACATGCACAGGGACGCCATCCCTGTTAGGAAAGACGGCTTTGGGGTGGTGGACTCCGTCGGGGAACGCCCTCGGCGCCGCTCCAGAGGCGAGCGTGGCTTCCAGCCGTGTCAGTTCGTCGAGGGCGTCAGCCTTGCGGAGGCGAGGATAGATGAACACGCTCACCTCACCCCACCTGTGATCGACTCACGGGACCGTGCGACGAACGCGCTGTAGTCCTCGGTCGACAGCCGCATTGCCTCCCATAACGACACGCCCATCCGTCCGGCGATCTCCTCGCCGAAGGCGGCCAGAGATCCTCGGTCCTCCTCTGCGGCGGCCAGCATCTGCGCTTCATCCATCGTCACGCGCCACGAGGCGAGCCGCTGGAGGACGACGAGGTGGATGTCCGTCTGGATGGCGTCGTAGACCTCCTGCAGAGCTCGGCCCTCGACGAGGTCCGTGCAATTCGGTCGGTCGGTGTTGACGAACAGCCGGACCGCTGAGCTGATGCTCCAATGAGGCTCGGCGTTCGAGGGCGACTCGACGCTCCACGGGGTGTTCTTCCGTCCGGTTGTCGCGAACGATACAGCGGATGTAGGGAAACCCGATGCTGTGTCGTCGAGCGGAACTATCTGCGGTGAGTGCATGCGCCAGAGCTTGGCCCCGGCGTGCACCGCCGCGTCGGTGCCGACGCCGGTCCGACCCGGGCCGATGACCCAGACGTCGATGCTCACCTCGGCCGCCAAGGAGTCGCCATCGAGCTCGAGCTCACCTGACGCTGATCCACCGCCATCCTCGCTGCGGCGGACGTCGCACTCCGCTCTCCACATGGTTCGCGACGACAGGCACGTCCCGACCAAGACGACATTCACCCGCTCATCTTCGGGGATGTTCGTCTCTGCCCAGAACTGGGGACGGATGCTGACCTGGGCGCGAACTCGAAGCGGATGACCCGGCGCCCAGTGAATTGCCACCTCGTCGACGGGGACGTTCGGGTCGACCACGGCGATGGATGCGTCGACGGCGTTCTGGGAGGGAGCCAGGAACGGACGAGACTCAATGACCGTCATGAGCCACCTCCACGTTAATCTCGAGCCGAACAGCGCGACGCGGCGCCGCCACGAAGTCGACCGTGATCAAATCGCCGGCCGGCACCTTCGCTCGGCCAGCGGTCGTCGCTTCCGCGCCACTGTGCCAGGTGAGGTCGAGGCTCTGTACATCGATCGGCTCTCGCAGTCCGTCCTCGCCGGCCTCTGATGCGCTGAGGGAGACGTCGACGGCCGACGAGGGGCCCCAGGCCGTGAAGCTGAGCTGCTGACGCTGTCGCCCATCTGGCAGCGTCTCGATGAGTCTCAGCGAGGCGATGTCGACCCCGCCGGTAGTCCTCACTCGGCGGCCGCCGCCCTCGCCGCGACGGTGCGGGCGGGCGGTGTCTGGATGCGGTTCTGCGGGTAGCATCTGTCCGAATCTTCTAGCCAGCGATCCGACGCTGACCGCATGAGAGATGCCGGCATCGGGCGAGATCTTCGGCGTCAGCTGATCGCGCAGCCAGGCGGTCACCTTCGTCCTCGTATGGCGTGCGACCTTGCCCCCTTCCGACGAGCCTTCGACCCACATGTCGTGCGCGGGCGGTTCCGCTTTCGCGAACAGGTGGTCGTGGTCGTCGGCGGATTTGAACACGGCCAGCCAGTCGGAGCCGGCCTGACCGCTTACGTCGATCCAGTCTTCGGTGGAGACGACGAGCTCGGGCATGCCGCGCATCAGAGCGATGCGACCTGTCGTCGCATCGAGGCGCTGGGGGTCGAGGTCATCGTCCTCGACCAAGTCTTCGAGCGAGGGCACACGCCGCACAAATGCGAGGTGTCCGATGGTCGTCGACCATCGCTTCACCGGGTGGACCACGATTGGGAGGCCTTGCGGCGTGCGGACCTCGGGGAGTCCTGCGCGCACACTCCGTATGGCGTTCAAGCCAGAGGCCCAAAGATCGAACGCGCCCGGAGGTGAGTCCAGGAGTCCGGTGGGATGTCCATGGACCGTGAGCGAGAGCACCATAGGTGGGCGTGGCGTTGGCGGAACGGGAACCATCTTCGGCCAGAGGTGACGACGGAGTGCGCTTCGAGCCTCGGCGCGGAAGAGCTCACCCAAACGCTCGATGTCCCCGGCGTCGCGGCTGATGGGCGGCGCATCGAGGTCGCCATCGGTGTTGGGAATGCGGGGGTCGAGGATGAGGATGGACGTACCCGTCTCGCCTTCATCGAAGTGGCGCTCGAATAGATGCTCGCCCAGTCGCTGCGCGTCCTCGCCAACGAGCGGGAGAATCAGGTCATCCTCCACACGGCCCCACCAGTGACGCCCGGTGTACTGGTGTCCGCCCGCCGCATATGAATTCTGGAAGGAGGAAACGATGAATCGGTGCTCGAAATCGCCACCTTCGACGCGACAGCGAGTCCAGTAGACCACGATGCCCGGCTCACTGTAGGCGTAGGCCGCCGTCTTCCCGAAGCCGTACGTGCCGCCGCCGTGCCCGTCGTCGCGCGGTACGCCGACCTTCAGGATGAGATCCTCGTAGTTGCGCGATTCGGACGAGCCGACACGGAAGTCCACCGGTCCATCCAGGCCGGTCGTCCCGCGGTCGAAGATCTCGAGCACATGGAGGTCCTTCGTCGTGTGCCTGACGAACATGGATCCGGCGAGTCGCGCCCCGCTCAAAAGCGTGTTGATGTCGCCGCGGAGTCGCCAGTTCAAGGTGCGCAGGTTCACGCCGAACTCCGGCTGCGAGCCAGGCAAGCGGGCATCCCAGCTGTTCTGGGCCATCTCACGGATCAAGATCTCGAGCGGACTGAGTGAGGTCCTCCCGAGCAGGCGGTCACCGCCCGTGCCATCCATGTCACCCGCGGTGAACTTCTTGGGGTGCCAGTCGAGCGGTGCGATCGTCATGTAGGTCGCAGCGTTCATCGTCACAGTGCCGCCAGCACCTCCTCCAGAGCGGTTTCCCCGATACGGCCAGGGCACGCGTCCAGCAGGAGCCCATACCGAAGACGATCGACGCCATCGAGGGCGCTCCCCACTCGGGATGCTCGAATTCCGGGGAAGTCCGGCCCAACTTCGTACAGACGCTCGTCGGCGATAGCCAGCCGGTAGGTCTCGTCCAGCACGAGCGGCGCATCCTCGTGCGACCGCCCGAGAAGCGTTTCGCGATCGACACCGAGTGAGACGATCGACTCGACGACATCAGCGACTGTCCGACCACTCTCGTTGAACTCGACGCGGAGCGTCACGAGGTGAAGCGTCGCATTCTGTGGAGGGTCCAGCTGGTATGCGCCGTGAATCTCCACTCGGGGTGCATGAGCCGTGACATATGTCTTCACCTCGACCGCGTTCGTGAGCGCGAAGTCGTGGTGGTAGCCCTCTCTGCCTCTCCACGCCGCCATGGCTCGTAGCGGGTCGACCCTTGCCAGCCGCTCGAGCACGATGAGCTCACCGAAGAGACCGACGATCTGGTTCCGGCTCACTTGGCGCACCGCGCGATTGAGGACCTTGCGCCAGTCTTCGACCACGCGACGGAATTCCGTAAGCGCCGAGCTGCTGGATTGATCGACGCGATCGAGCATCTCCCCGGCGAGCGAGGTGAAGGTGTCGAGCAGTCGTTCGTCGACGCAGGTCACGTCCAGGAAGCCGGCTGCCTCGCCCGAGGGGTCGTCGATCCATCCCACCGAGAGCGAGTCGCCGAACGCCGGCGTGAATCGTGCTTGGTCGAGGTCCTGCCGGATGAGGAGGTGGATCCTCCCCGCTGAGTCCTTCGCGAGGGCTACCTCGTGCACATCGTGATCGCCTCCGACGGCTGAAAGAGCGAGCGCTGCCAGACTCGGCTGCTGTGCGGCGAGGTTCGCCAGCGCCGCGGCCACTCGAACATGCCCTTCAGCTGGCATCGAGCACCTCCGTGTCCTGCTCGTCGTCGACCAGGCCCTCGAATTCCTCGGCATCGTCGTAGGCGTCGATGGTCGGGGTGTCGAGGCTGACGGCGTAGTACGTGTGGTCGTCCGGACGCATCGATGTCGGGTAGATCATGCCGACGCCGATCAATTCGTCGGGCGCGTCCATCGCGACCCGAAGCGTCGACTTGGCCTCTGGCCGCGAGTCCCGCGCGATCGCATAGATCAGCAGCACTCCGGTCGACGGCGCCACAGCGCTGCGGAACGGGCGTACCGATTCCTCCTTGTCTCGCTTGCCCTGAAGGGCACTCAGCCCCTGGGTGACCTCGTCGCCCACGGCACCATGCTCTGCCAGCACATCGAGGTCGAGGAGCCAGTCAGCACTGGACATCAACGCACGGATATTCACGATGTCGGCGCCTTCTGGGAAGCCCTCGACCTGAGTGGCGGAGGGCCGCCAGCCACCCAGCGGCGCTCGCTTCACCGCGCGGACCACGCGATGCTCATCGATTGTGAGTCTGCGTGTGGAGTTACCTGCCCCACCGACGAGGACGACGTTCCATGTGGTGTCAGGCTGGTGTTCGCGGATCCATTTCTCGGCCGCATCGCCCTGCACCCATGGGCCCTGCGCCGGGGACGAGTACTCACGAAGGAACTGCAGAACGGGCGGATTCGGCACGCCTGCGAAGAGGCGCGTGCCATCGGGCGACTTGGCGAACTCGCGGACGCCGTCAGCGCACGAGGCGGCCGCGACGAGCGCACGCACCGCCTGTTGAGCCCGAGCGATGCCCGTCGCTGAACGATCGAGGAGGGTGGTCTGGTTGCGCGTCCCACTGAGCCGCACGTGCGCGACGTCGGCCGCCCACATCTTGTCGCGTGAGGTGATGATGAGCCGCCCGGGATGGCTGCGAACGCGGATGGCGAACTCGCTCGGCGTCCGACCTTCGGCCGCGAGCTGGTCGATCTCCTTGCGTAGGTCGTTCTCGACACGTGCCAGGTGCGCGTAGTCGTCGATGAGCCCGGCGGGAGCCCATACTCGCGCCAGGTCGTTGTAGCCCGGCCGGAATCCGAACCAGCGCCCCATCTGGAGCAGCGTGTCGTAAGCGTTGGATGTCCGGAGGAAGTAGGAGACCACCAGTCCTTCGAGTGTGAGCCCTCGAGACAGCGTGCCACCGCCGATCGCGATGACGAACTGGGGGTCGTCGTCGGGGTAGCGGAGGCGGTCGGTCGAGGCGCCGTTGTCGATTACGACCTTGAGCCGAGGAATGGTCTCGTTCACGATCTTCCATGTGTCGTGCCAGGAAGGGATCGGAAGATCCTCCGGCACGTTCCGGATGGACCGGACCTCGCGCTCGTACGTCTCGTTGAACTCACGCTCCTCTTCGCTGAGACGGAAGATGAGTTTCTGTCGGTAGGACTCCACGGCGTCCTTCAGCCGCTGATGCGCAAGGACTCTCGCTGACGTGTGCAGCAGCATCGAAGAGTGGGCGGGGGCGCCGTCGCGGAGCTGTCGAATGGCTGTCGCGAGAACGAACCAGCGAATCGCTGAGTCCAGCGACTCAGTGACGTGCGGCTGGAAGTCCTCGATGTTTCGGCCGGACCACGCCAGTACCTTGGCGTCTTCCTCGTCGACCGTACGCACGAATCCTGACGCAACCGAGTCATCGACGTCGTCACTCTGCGTCAGATCGAAGAAGGTGTCGGTGCCCATATAGCCCTCGGGCCGGGGCAGTGCGATCGCGAAGTCTTCAGGGTAGAGATCGTTCTGGTCTGACGGGTCGATGAAGATGTTCGCGAAGGGCGTCGCCGTGTAGGCCACGTAGGTGCCCGTCTTCGTGGCCTTCCAGATGTCCCGAATGCGGTCGTTGATGGCGGAGACAAGCTGCTTCTCGCCCTTGGTGTTCGGCGAGGCCTGGTCGGACTCGTCGTCGATGATCAGCACACCCCGATGAGCGCGAATCTCCTCGCTGAAGTTATTCAGGAACTTCGCCGCGTGCGCCAGACGCGTCGGATTCTTCTTGATCACCATCACGGCAACCGTCGACGGGTTGTTGAAGACCCCCATCGGGATGTTCGGACCGATATCGCTTTCCGGCCCGGTGAGGGCGGACCATGTGATGCCGATGTTCGCGGCAGCGCTCGCCTCGGCGACGAGGTTAAGGGCGAGATCACGTTCTAGGCGCGCCTGTGTCTGCTGTCGCAGATTGGTGTGCATTCCAGCGAGAACGATGATCATGCGGTACCCGGCATCCACGGCTTTCGCGATGAGGCCCGCATAGTTGGCGGTCTTGCCAGACTGCACGTAGCCGACGACGAGGCCTTTCCTCTTGTCTCCAGGTTGAAAAGGGTTCGCGCAATTCGCGAGGATTCGCGTCGTCGACTCGTCGATTGCGTCGATGGCGGTCTGCGGCAGGCGCAGTCCGGCTTTGTACATCGGCCAGACCGCGGCGTTCTCCTTTGGCCCGCCGTACCACGATGTATTCTTCTCGGACCCACGGAGGATGCCGATCTTCGCCATGTTCGTAACTGACGCTCGCTGTTCGGCTACGTAGTCGTCGTACGCTTGCGCGAAACCCGGGAACATCGTGTCCACGAGGTTCTTGGCATCCTGAGTGGCAGCAGCAGCGGTCTGCCCTTTCTGCATCGCCCGAGCCACCATGCCGTCGAACGCAGCCTGACCGGTCTCGAAGTCGTCCTTCGACAATTCCGTCATGATCTTCCAGCCCTCGCGCTTATGAGCGCTCTCTCATAAATCTTTGGACTATGCCTATCACGGCGGCGTCGCGACTCTGAGTGCGACTGACTGAATCGCTAAATCGGTCGCCCGAAACGATCGAGATTGGCGGGGACCGACCTGTACGACTGCCGCAGGAACGATTTGAACACGGCTTTGAAGATGTGGTGGGCCCCCTCGGGTGGCACTGCCATCCCGACCTGCTTTCGGACGCTCTCCTTAGATCCCTTGAACACATGGTCGTCAGGGAAGGTCTGAATGCGGGCACGCTCTCGGTTCGTAAGTGCTCGGGGCGCATCCCAGTGATATCCGTGTGTGCCGCCGCCGCCGGAGCCAGTGATCGTGTAGGACGGGCGATCGGGGTGGAGACGGCGATAGATCTGGCTGAGGGTCGCCCCCTTCACATTGAGTCTGAGTTCGTCCGGCATGCCTGTGGCGTTGAATGCGTTCTCGCCGGGCTTGATGTGCATCAGCCGCCTGACCACGTCCCGAGACTGTCGTGTGATCTCCTGGTTCGCGGCGTTCGTCGGGATGGGAGGCTCCTCGAGCGCCGTCCTGGCCGTCACCCAGTCCCACTTGTTCGGCGTCGTCGGAGCAGGGACACGGAATGTGACTTCTCGTGCCTTGTCGTTGCGAATCCCCACGATGATGATGCGATGACGGCGTTGCGGAACGCCGTACTCTTCGAATCTGTACAGATGCGGGGTGAGGACGTATCCCTGCCCAGCTTCGCTCAGCTCCTGGAGGATCTTCGCGAAGTCGTCTCCACCGTTGGAGCTGCGTAGGCCGCTGACATTCTCGGCGACGAACCACAGCGGCTGGTGCACCTCTAGCACCCGGGCGCCATAGGTGTAAAGCGGGCCGAAGTCGCCGCGCAGCCCCTTGGACTTTCCGACAAGGCTGTAGTCGTTGCAGGGGAATCCGAAGGCGAATCCTGACGGCGCCTCGAGAGATTCGATGTCGAGCTCTCGGACGTCGCCATGGAGGACCGACGCGCGCGTCGCGCCGGGGACGTTCGCCAAGTAGGTTTCGCAGGTGTCGCGGTCGTAATCATTCGCCCACAGGTGGCGGAGTTCGACTCCGACCTCACGAGCGGCCGCGTGCGCCCCGACTGCGATGCCCCCTGGGCCGGCGAAGAGCTCACCCATTGTGAAGCTAGTAGACACACACACTCCTTGCGTTACGCCATAGCGGCGCGACTTTTCACGATACGTCGGACATCGGACGTCATCCCGCGTGCAGCTTACCGTGCCGCGCCAGTGACTCCGACTCCGCAGCGCCGCACGCGCAGCACCTCATCACGACCGCCCCGCCAGGACTGCTCGCGAAACCGCTGAGTCGATGTAACGAGCACCTCCAGTGCGCGTTCGGCTGGGCACCTCGCGCTCCCGCCGACCGTCGGTCACGCTGGTTAGCATGGAGCCATGGACCCGGTCGTGTGGGCGGCGATCGCCGAGTTCTGGTGGGTCGGTCCGACCGTGATCGGCACCGGAGCTGTCGGCTGGTTTGGGGTGCGCGGCGGACGCCGCCAGCGCGCCCGTCGCGTCGCGTATGACGCCGCGCGGCTTGATGTGCGCACCGCCAGGCAGGACCTCGCCGGCGCTCGCGTCGCGGCGAAGATCGCGCGCGCCGAGCTCGCCCGGATTCAGGCGGAGCGCGCGGCTTCCCGCGCTTCGGCGGCCGACGTAACCAATGCGCGTCAGCGCGTGCAGCAGGCTCAGCATGACGTCAAGGCGGCGTCCGCGTCGCTCCGGGCAGCCCGCGCACGCGTGTCGGCCACGCGAGCCGCGCTCCCTGCCTCCTCGACCCCGCCCGAGCAGCTGCCCCTCGCGAAGCTCATCGCGCAGCACGAAGCGGTCACCGCGCGGTGGATGTCGTATGAGACGGATGCCGCGAAGGCGATCGCCTTCCCGACCCTGAGCGACGGCAGCCACCCGTCGACCGCCGCCTACCTGACGTTGCAGGCTGAGGCGCTTCGGCTTCGCCCGAAGGGTCCGCGTGTGACAGCCGCGGAGTTCGCCGCCTACCGCGCGGCCGTCGACCGTGTGGAGCGTGCGTTCGACGACGCCGAAGCGGATGCCTGGCGCATCGCGCGTGCTGCCGGCACTGCACCGCGCGACCTGCCCGGACCGGCGTCGGCGTCCATAACATCCGCCCCCTGGACGGTCGTCGCACAGAATGTCATCGCACGATCAGCGGAGTCGCTCAGCCGCGCAACCGAAGCGGCCGCAGCGGCTTTCGAGCAGGCGCGCAGCGCCGCGACATCCTTCTCGACCGACACGTCGCGCAAAACGGAGCCATCGGATCCGCGACGCGCGTCCGAGGCGCCCGCCCCGGAGTGGCCCCCGCGCGGCGGAGACACACCGCCGGCGTGGCCGGTCCCGCGCCGCGGCTGAAGCCTGCACGCGGCGTCCCCGCTGGCGGTCGGGGGCCGCACTACCATGGGCACGGTGAACTTCTTCGAGTTCCTCGGCCACTACTGGTGGATCGTCTTCCCGCTCATCCCTGCGATCGGCGGCATCGGAAGCGCCATCGAACGCAGCGCTCGCCGCCGCCACGAGCGTCGGCTTGAGGTGCTGCGCGCCAAGAGCGAGCTGAAGGCGGCCGAGGCCCTCGCCCGCACCGCCCCCGTGGCGACGGTGTCGGAACCGAAGCCCATCACACGGCCCCAGCCGCTGCCCGACCAGCTCGAGAAGCTCTTCGCCGCGCACGACGCGGTCACTCACCGGTGGCTGGAGTACGAACTCGACGTCGCCAAGATCATCGACTTCCCGGCTATGAGCGACGGCCGTCAGCCGCTCACTGCCGCGTTCCTGAAGGCGAAGCGCATCGCCGACGGTCTGCGCCCGACGTCCGCCACCGCCAAGGTCACCGCCGAGCAGGTCGCGGAGTATCGCTCGGCTGTCACCGACTACGAGGTGGCCTTCGACCTCGCCGAACGCGACGCGCGCCGCCAGTCCGACTCCGGGTTCACGGATGCCGAGCGCAAGCGGCTGCAGAAGGCGAAGCAGCTGCTCACCGTCGCTGTCGACACGGCCGCGACGCCGGCCGAGCGGCAGTCGGCGTACAAGAGGGCCCGACGGGAGCTCGACGGACTCATCGCCGTGTCTGATGAGGCGATCGTCGTGCTCGAGAAGAAGGTCGCCCTCGAGCTTGAAGGTCCGCAGCGCCAAGCCGAGACCGACCCGCGCTGAGCGCGGGCACCCCTCGCGCCGCGGCGACACCGCTCGTTCGTCGCGGCGCGCACTGCCGCGCGCGGACGTACTTCACGGCATCCGCTTGACACACAGGCCGCGTCTGTTGCATGGTTAGTTAGTCAAGTAAGTAACCCACCAAGCGGAGGTCGGGATGATCGAAGAGGGCCGGGCGCTCTTCCTGCAGATCGCAGAGAGGGTCGAGGACTCGATTGTCGACGGGAGCCTGCCTGAAGAGGCGAAGGCACCGTCGACCAATGAGCTCGCCGCCTTCTATCGCATCAACCCCGCCACGGCAGCGAAGGGAATCGCCATGCTCACCGACAAGGGCGTGCTTTACAAACGCCGCGGCATCGGCATGTTCGTCGCAGCCGGCGCACGCGAGCTGCTGCTCACCGAGCGCCGCACGGCGTTCGCCGCCCGCTACCTCGATCCGCTCCTGGCCGAAGCCCGCAAGATCGGCCTCGATGCCGATGACCTCGGCCGGCTGCTCGCCGAGCGAGCGTCCCGACTCGACGGCTCCGCAACGGATGCCGCAACCCTCACGGAAGGAACCGCACGATGACCGCCGTCATCGAGGTGAACAGCCTCACCAAGCGCTACCGCGACACGATCGCCGCCGACAATGTCAGCTTCACGATCGAGAAGGACACGATCTACGGCCTCCTCGGACGCAACGGCGCCGGCAAGACCACCGTCATGTCGATCCTCACGGCGCAGAACTTCGCCACGAGCGGCGACGTGCGCGTGTTCGGGGAGCACCCTTACGAGAACAGCAAGGTGCTCAGCCGCCTGTGCTTCGTGCGTGAGAGCCAGAAGTACCCCGATGACGCGACGCCGGCCCACGCGCTCCGCATCGCGCGCCTCTTCTATCCCAACTGGGACCAGGACTTCGCCGAGCGCCTGATCGACGACTTCCAGCTGCCGCTGAAGACGCGCATCAAGAAGCTCTCGCGCGGACAGCTGAGCGCCGTCGGCGTGATCATCGGCCTCGCCAGCCGCGCCGAGATCACATTCTTCGACGAGCCGTACCTGGGCCTGGATGCCGTCGCGCGCCAGATCTTCTATGACCGCCTCCTCGAGGACTACGCCCGGCACCCTCGCACGATCATCCTCTCCAGCCACCTGATCGACGAGGTGTCGAACCTGCTGGAGCACGTCATCGTGATCGACCGGGGCCGCATCCTCATCGATGACTCGACGGAGGCCCTGCGCGGGGCTGCGGCGACCATCGTGGGCGACGCGGCGGCGGTCGACGCGTTCACCGCCGGCCGTGAAGTCATCCACCGCGAGGCGCTCGGCCGCGTGGCATCCGTCACGGTGCGCGGCGAGCTCACGGCCGACGACCTCGCTCGTCTCACCGACGCCGGCCTCGACGTGGGCACCGTGTCGCTCCAGCAGCTGATCGTGCGCCTCACGCAGGCGGCCGGCGGCGCCATCGCGGAGGATGCCACGGCATCCCGCGAGCCCTCACTCGACATCGAATCCGCCACCCTCGACAAGGAGGCCCAGCGATGAGCACTCAGACGATGAACAGCAGGCCCAAGAACCGCACCCTCAGCGTCATCAGGATGCAGATGGTGAACCGGGCGACATACCTGTGGGTGCCGATCCTCGTGCTCGGCGGGTCGCTCGTCGTCACGCTCGCCATCTGGGGCATCCTCGCCAGCGCGGGCGTCGAAGGTCCCCTGTATGGCGGTGGCGCCCAGGCTCCCCTGTGGTACTTCGCCGTGGTGGGGGTGCAGGCCCTGGCCCTGACGTTCCCGTTCTCGCAGGCGATGAGCGTGACGCGCCGCGAGTTCTACATCGGCACGCTGCTCACGGCGGCGATCACGTCAGCCATCCTGGCCGTGATCTTCGTGCTCGGCGGATTCGTCGAGCAGGCGACCGACGGCTGGGGCCTCAACGGCTACTTCTTCTATCTGCCGTGGGTGTGGGAGACCGGACCCGTCGGCGCCGGTGTCGTGTTCTTCGTGATCGCGATGCTGTTCTTCACCGTCGGGTTCTGGGCTGCCACGATCTACAAGCGCTTCGGGAACGTCGTGCTCACCGGCACGATCCTGGCGATCGCTCTCATCCTGGTGGGCCTGATGTGGCTGGCCGGGCGTCTCGATGCCTGGGGCCAGATCGGAGCCTGGCTCGCCGCACAGGGCGCGCTGGGCCTCGCCCTCTGGGGCGCGCTGCTGATCGCGGTGCTCGCCGGCACCAGCTACCTCACGCTGCGCCGCGCGACTCCCTGACCCCCTCCACACGAGAAGCCGCCCGGATCGACCCTCGTCGACCGGGCGGCTTCGTTGTGTCTGTGCACCGGGCAGAGTCAGTCGGCTTCGGCCGCCTCCGTGTGGTGACGGATGACCTCGGCCACCACGAACGAGAACCACTTCTGCGCGAACTCGGGGTCGAGGTCGGCGTCGAGCGCGAGCTGGCGCAGGCGCGCGATCTGCTGCTCCTCGCGTGACGGATCGGATGCCGGCATGCCGTGCTCAGCCTTGAGCACGCCCACCTGCTTCGTGCAGCGGAAGCGCTCGGCGAGCATGAAGATCAGAGCGGCGTCGATGTTGTCGATGCTGGCGCGAAGGCGGTGCAGCTGGGCGACCGCCTCCTCGTAGTCACCGGTGACGGCGTCGCGAGCGGCATCCGTGGCGTCTGTCATGAATTCCTCCTCGTTCCACGGTACCCCGAGCGCCCGGTGCGACCCCTCCCGGGCGGCCACTCCCACCCCTAGAGTGAGCACCATGACCGACGACCGGCGGCGAGGGCTCCTGCGACGGCGGCGCGAAGGACGCGACGCCGCAGTGCCCGTCATGCCGATCGCTCCGCCCGCCGAGCCTGAGCCGCGGCCTCACGCGATGCGCACCGACCTCAACCGGCCCTTCGCGTTCGGGTTCTTCCTGACCCTCGGCGCCCTGCTCGCCTACGCGCTGGGCATGGCCTTCGCCGACCTCGCGACGATCTGGATCTACATCGCATTCGCGGTGTTCGCGGCACTCGGCCTCGACCCGCTCGTGCGGCGGCTGGAGTCGGGCGGCGTCGGCCGGGCCTGGTCGATCCTCATCGTCTACTTCGTGTTCGCGCTCGTCATGATCGGCGTGCTGTGGCTGATCATCCCCACCGTCGTCACGCAGATCGCCCAGTTCATCCGCGGCCTCCCCGCGACCATCCAGAGCTTCCAGCAGACGGAGGTCTACGACTGGCTGCGTGCCCAGTTCGGCGACCCCGTGCCGTCGCTGCTCGAAGAGGTGCAGCGATTCCTGAGCGAGCCGGCGAACATCGCCGCCATCGGCGGAGGAGTGCTGCAGATCGGGATCTCCGTCGGCACGACGCTCTCGGGGATCGTCATCATCATCGTGCTGAGCCTGTATTTCCTGGCGACGCTCCCGCAGATCAAGCAGGCGCTGTACCGTCTGATGCCCGCCCGCAACCGGCCGCTCGCTGCCGAGCTGACCGAGGAGATCACGGCATCCGTCGGCGGCTACCTGGGGGGCATGGTCATCCTCGCGTTCTTCAACGCCGTGTTCACGTTCGTGCTCTACAGCCTGCTCGGGCTCCCGTTCCCCCTGCTGCTGGCCGTGGTCTCGTTCGTGATCACCATCATCCCCCTCGTCGGCACCGTCCTGTTCTGGGGCATCGGATCCTTCGTCGCGCTGATCGCCCACCCGGTGAGCGCGCTCATCTTCGCGGCCGTCTATCTGGTCTACATGCAGCTCGAGGCATACGTGCTCACGCCGCGCGTCATGAACAAGACGATCTCGGTGCCGGGCTCGCTCGTCGTCATCGGCGCCCTGGTCGGCGGAACGCTCATGGGGCTCCTCGGCGCGCTCGTCGCGATCCCCGTGACCGCGTCGATCCTCCTCATCGTCAAGAAGGTCGTGATCCCGAAGCAGGACGCCAAGGTCTGACGGCTCCGGCGTCGGTGCGGCCTGCGTGTCACGCGCGGGCGGCGCGATCAGGCAGGAGCACCGTGGGCGACGGCAGGTCGACGCGCTGCCGCACGCGACCCGGCACACCCGTGCGCAGATCGAGCGTGAGGGATGCCGCGTCGTCGGACTTCTGCCCCGCCACGAGGAGGGTGTCTCGCACGACGACGTGGTGTCGCGGCCAGTCGACGCCCGCATCGACGAGAGCCACCGGCGCGAGCTCGGATCCCGTCCCGCGCACGCGCAGCGTCGCGATCGTGTTCGCGCCGCGGATGCCGACGTAGACGAACTCGGCTTCACGGGAGAGGGCGATCTCGGCCGCGAAGTCGCGCCCCGCCTCGGCGGCGGGCGAGAGCGGCACGCCGCCGACGATCCTCCAGCCGCGATCTCCGGAAAGGGGAGGCGCCAGCACGAACAGCTCGAGCGACAGCTCCGTGACGACGAACAGGTGGCCGCTCGGATGCCACACGGTATGCCGCGGACCCGTGCCACGCGGCAGCGTCACGCGCTCGACCTCCCGCAGCCCGGCGGTGGTCGCGCGCCAGATGCGGATCTCGTCGCGGCCCATGTCGGTCGTGACGACGACCCCGCCGGGAAGGAACCGCGCCTGGTGTGCCCGCGAGTGACGGTCGTCGGACGGATCGGGAGAGGCGCCGCCCACGCCCGCTTCCCGGAGCACCTCGTCCGACGGTCCGCCGCCGAGCGAGGCGAGCAGCGCGCGCAGGTCACCGGCATCCATGCCCGAATCGGAATGAGCAGTCGACAGACCCTCGCCGGACACGGCGCGCGTGGGGGCTCCGGCCTCGTCGAGCGCGACGCGCACCACGCGGCCGTCGCCCCAGCACGACGCGATGAGCCAGCGGCCGCCCGGCTCGACGGCAAGGTGGCACGGCAGTTCTCCTACCGCCACCGGCGCCCCCAGCGCGACCAACGACTCCGGGCCTGTGCGCCGGAACGCACGCACCGCGCCGGCGCCTTCGAGCGCGGCGTAGGCCACGTCGAGCGTCGGATGCCACGCCAGCCACGACGGCGAACCCTCGACGGCCACGGCATCCGGACCCACGGTCAGTGCCGTGGCCGCGAGCGTCGACTCGGCGTCGCCGGCGCGGAGCACGCCGATGCCCGCGGCGCGGCCGTCCATGTCGGCCGAGTACCCGCCGACGAAGAGCCTCACGGCGGGTCAGTCCACGAGGTCGTGGCGCACGACGACGGCGTCACGAGCCGCGCCGACGCCGATGACCGAGATGCGGGTGCCGCACATCTGCTCGAGCGCGAGCACGTAGTCCTGCGCCTCGAGCGGGAGGTCTTCGAAGCTGCGGGCTCCGGAGATGTCCTGCTTCCAGCCGGGGAAGTACTCGTAGATCGGCTTCGCGTGATGGAAGTCGGTCTGGTTGACGGGCACCTCGTCGAATCGCTCGCCGTCGACGTCGTAGGCGACGCACACCGGGATCTGGTCGAGTCCCGTGAGGATGTCGAGCTTGGTGAGCACGAGGTCGGTGATCCCGTTGATGCGGGTGGCGTACCGCGTGACGGGGGCGTCGTACCAGCCGACGCGGCGCGGGCGGCCGGTGGTGGTGCCGAACTCGAAGCCGCGGGTGCGCAGCCAGTCGCCCTGGTCGTCGAACAGCTCGGTCGGGAAGGGGCCGGAGCCGACGCGTGTCGTGTAGGCCTTGACGATGCCGACGATGCGGTCGAGCCGGTTCGGTCCGACGCCCGACCCGGTGGAGGCGCCGCCGGCGGTGGCCGACGACGACGTCACGAAGGGGTAGGTGCCGTGGTCGACGTCGAGCATGGTGGCCTGGCCGCCCTCGAACACGACGACCTCGCCGGCATCCAGCGCGCTGTTCAGCAGCAGTCCGGTGTCGCACACGAGGGGACGGAGGCGGTCGGCGTACGAGAGCAGATCGTCGACGACCTCGTCGACCGTGATGGCCCGGCGGTTGAACACCTTCACGAGCAGGTGGTTCTTCTGGTCGAGTGCGCCCTCGACCTTCTGCCGCAGGATGTTCTCGTCGAAGAGGTCCTGCACGCGGATGCCGACGCGGTTGATCTTGTCGGCGTAGGTCGGGCCGATGCCGCGGCCCGTGGTGCCGATCATGCGCTTGCCGAGGAAGCGCTCGGTCACCTTGTCGAGCGTGCGGTGGTACTGCGTGATGATGTGCGCATTGGCGCTCACGCGGAGACGGGAGATGTCGACGCCGCGCGCCGAGAGGGCGGACAGCTCGGCGAACAGCACCTCGAGGTCGATGACCACGCCGTTGCCGATGACGGCGTTGACGCCGGGCGACAGGATGCCGGAGGGCAGCAGGTGCAGGGCGTACTTCTCGTCGCCGATCACGACCGTGTGCCCGGCGTTGTTGCCGCCGTTGAACTTCACGACCCAGTCGGTGCGGTCGCCGAGGAGGTCGGTGGCCTTGCCCTTGCCTTCGTCTCCCCACTGGACTCCGACGATGACGATGCCTGGCATGGGGGCTCCCTTTCAGTGGAGGAGGGGCGTACACCCCATCCTATCGGGCCTCCGTCGCGGGTCCCCAGGCCGCCGGGATTCCTGGGGGGCAGCGCCACGCCCGTAGACTTGAGGCATGTCGAAGGTCCTTCAGTCCCTCCCCGTCGGCGAGCGCGTCGGCATCGCCTTCTCCGGAGGGCTCGACACGTCGGTCGCCGTCGCGTGGATGCGTGACAAGGGCGCCGTCCCGTACACCTACACGGGCGACCTCGGCCAGTACGACGAAGACGACATCGAGTCGATCCCGGGCCGCGCACTGCAGTACGGCGCCGAGGCGTCGCGTCTGATCGACTGCAAGCCGCTCCTGGTCGAAGAGGGTCTCGTCGCGCTGTCGTGCGGAGCGTTCCATATCCGCTCGGGCGGCCGCACCTACTTCAACACGACGCCCATCGGTCGCGCCGTCACCGGCACGCTGCTTGTGCGGGCCATGAAGGACGACGGCGTCGACATCTGGGGCGACGGCTCCACCTACAAGGGCAACGACATCGAGCGCTTCTACCGCTACGGGCTGCTCGCCAACCCCGCCCTGCGCATCTACAAGCCGTGGCTCGACGCCGACTTCGTCACCGAGCTCGGCGGCCGCAAGGAGATGAGCGAATGGCTCGTCGCGCACGGCTTCCCCTACCGGGACTCTGCCGAGAAGGCCTACTCGACCGACGCGAACATCTGGGGCGCGACGCATGAGGCGAAGACCCTGGAGCACCTCGACGTGTCGCTCGAGACGGTCGAGCCGATCATGGGCGTGCGCTTCTGGGATCCCGCTGTCGAGATCGCGACAGAGGACGTGTCGGTCACGTTCGAGGCGGGTCGCCCGGTTGCGATCAACGGCGTCGAGTACACGGATGCCGTCGCCCTCGTGAAGGAGGCGAACGCGATCGGCGGTCGCCACGGCCTGGGCATGAGCGACCAGATCGAGAACCGCATCATCGAGGCGAAGTCGCGCGGCATCTACGAGGCCCCCGGCATGGCGCTGCTGTTCATCGCGTACGAGCGGCTGGTCAACGGCATCCTGAACGAGGACACCCTGGCCACCTACCACGAGCAGGGTCGCCGCCTGGGCCGCCTCATGTATGAGGGCCGCTGGCTGGAGCCGCAGTCGTTCATGCTGCGCGAGTCGATCCAGCGCTGGGTGGGCTCCGCGATCACCGGCACCGTCACGCTGCGTCTGCGCCGCGGCGAGGACTACACGATCCTCGACACCACGAGCCCGCACCTCTCCTACGCTCCCGAGAAGCTTTCGATGGAGCGCGTCGGCGACGCCGCGTTCGGCCCGACCGACCGCATCGGCCAGCTCACGATGCGCAACCTCGACATCGCCGACTCGCGCGCGCGCCTCGAGCAGTACACGGGCCTCGGCCTGATCGGCGGTGCGACCGCCGAGCTCGTCGGCGAGCTGTCGGTCGGCGCCTCGAGCGAGATCACGGGGCACGCGACGCCGTACGACGCCGCCCGCGAGGAGCTCGCCGAGGCGGTCGATGAGGCGTCGGAGTCGGCGTCCTTCGACTTCGGCGCCGACTGAGCCTCAGCCGAGGAGCCGCACCAGGCGGCGGGGCGCCGTCACGCGGTACGACGCGTCGATGAGCTCCACGAGCTCCTGCTCGTCGGCGGCGTCCACGTCGATTCCGAGCCACCCGGACGCGCCTAGATACGCGGGGACGAAGAACCGCTCGTCCTGCCGCAGCGCCGGTGCGTCGTCGGGGTCGGGGCGCACGAGGATTGCGCGGTCGCGCCGCGGAGGCTCGTCCTCGCCCGCCTGTCGCGCAGGCCGACCCCCGTAGTAGCAGAACGCGCGCGTCGTGTAGAAGTTGGGACGGCCGTGGCTGATCCGCTCCTTCGCCTCAGGGAACCCGAGGCAGATCGCTCGCACCCTCGCCAGGACCGGGTCGTCGGCGTCGAACATGAGCGGATGCGACATGCCAGCCATCCTGCCGCGAGCCGCCTCTTCGGAACAGAGCCGACCTCGTGACCTGCTCGGCTACGATGCCAGAAGGCCACGCTCGCTGGGGCGCGTGACCTGGTCCGCACCCGAAGCGGCGAAGCCGATGCCCCACGAGCAGACCCAGGGGGTTTCGACGACGATGTCCGCCGTGTCCGACGTGTCCGATGCCGTGGTGACGGAAGAGCCCGAGCCCCGCCGCCGGCCCTCGATCGGCCGCCGGGTCGCGATCGCCCTCTTCAGCGTCGTCGCGGGACTGACCGTGATCGCGCTGATCGCCGCGGGTGTCGTGGTGTGGCACATCCAGCGATCGTTCCCGCAGGTCGACGGCGCGATCGCGGTCGCGGGCCTCGGACAGGACGCGACGGTGTACCGCGACGAGCTCGGCATCCCGACGATCGTCGCCGACAACACCCACGACCTGTTCTACGCGCAGGGGTTCGTGCACGCGCAGGACCGGTTCTGGGAGATGGACTTCCGCCGGCACGTGACCGCCGGCCGCCTGTCGGAGCTCTTCGGCGAGTCGCAGCTCGACACCGACCGGTTCCTGCGCACGCTCGGCTGGCATGCGGTGGCGGAGCAGGAGTTCGAAGCGCTCGACGACCGCACCCGCGGCTATTACGAGGCGTACGCAGAGGGTGTCAACGCCTACCTCACCGACCGGGAGGGCAGTGCCGTCTCGCTCGAGTACGCCGTGCTCGGGCTCCAGAACGGCGCGTATGACATCGAGCCGTGGACGCCGGTCGACTCGATCGCGTGGCTGAAGGCGATGGCCTGGGACCTCCGCGAGAACATCGAGGACGAGACCTCCCGCGCCTTGCTGGCGCACACTCTGAGCCCCGACGAGATCGCGGAGCTCTACCCGGCTTACCCCTACGAGACGAACCCGGTGATCGTGCCCGTCCCGAGTGAGGTGGGGACGGATGCCGAGGTCGCCCCGCTCGCGGCAGAGACGGCATCCGCCCGCATTCAGTGGACCGAGGTGCGCAGCGTCATCGAGGCGGCGAGCGTCCTCTTGGGCGGCGTGGGGGAGGGCGTGGGCTCGAACTCATGGGTCGTCTCGGGCGCCCTCACCGAGAGCGGGATGCCGCTGCTGTCCAATGACCCTCATCTCGGGGCGTCGATGCCGAGCGTGTGGCACCAGATCGGTCTGCGCTGCCGCACAGTGACCGACGCATGCCGCTTCGACGTCGCGGGGTTCGGGTTCTCGGGCATGCCGGGGGTCATCATCGGGCACAACGCGAGCATCGCGTGGGGCTTCACCAACCTCACGACCGACGTGACCGACCTCTACCTCGAGAAGGTGCAGGGCGACCGGTACTGGCGCGACGGGGAGCTGGTGCCGCTCGACGTGCGCGTCGAGACGCTCAAGGTCGCCGGCGGCGTCGACGAGTCGCTCGAGATCAGGTCCACGGTGCACGGGCCGATCGTGTCGGACCTCACAGCGGACTTCGCCGGCATCGCAGCGCACCCCTACACGGGGCAGACGGATGCCGTCACCTTCCCCTCCGACGTCCCTGAGGGCAAGTATGCCGTCGCCCTGCAGTGGACAGCGCTGCAGCCCGGCACGACGGCGCGGGCGATCTTCGCGCTCAACACGGCCATGAACTTCGAGCAGTTCCGCGAGGCGGCCGCGCTGTTCGATGTGCCGGCGCAGAACCTCGTCTACGCCGATGTCGCCGGCAACATCGGCTACCAGGCGCCCGGACGGCTGCCCATCCGCGGCGCGGGCGACGGGTCGATGCCGCAGCCGGGCTGGGACTCGGACTATGACTGGCGAGGCTTCATCCCGTTCGACGATCTTCCGGTGTCGTACAACCCCGAGTCCGGCTACATCGTCACGGCGAACAACGCGATCGTCGGCGAGGACTACGAGCACTTCCTCACGAACGACTGGGACTACGGCTGGCGCGCCGCGCGCATCGTCGAGCTGATCGAGCGCACCGCCGCAGGCAAGGAGCTCACGGCCGACGACATGAGCGCGATCCAGGCGGACGACGACTTCTGGATGGGCCGGCGCCTCATCGCGGCGTATTCAGACATCGAGGTCGACTCAGCCGGCGCTCGCAACGCGCTCGACCTGTTCTCGCACTGGGATGCACAGAACTCCGCCGACAGCGCCGGCGCCGCATATGCGAACGTGCTGTGGGACGAACTCGTGCAGAACCTGTTCGCCCGGCGGGAGCGCCCGGCATCGATCGCGGGTCAGGCGCGCCTGTTCCTCGTGGTCGACCGCCTGCTCGACGATCCGGGATCGCCCTGGTGGACGAACGCCGATCTGGGCATCGGAAGCCGCGACGAAATGCTTGCGCAGTCGGCGGTCGACGCCTACGAGCGGCTCGTCGACCTCCAGGGTGAGAACGTGTCGCGGTGGGACTGGGGAGAGCTGCACGCGATCACCCTCACGAACGACTCCTTCGGCACGAGCGGCATCGCCCCCATCGAGGCTCTGTTCAACCGGGGCCCCTTCCCGGTCTCCGGGGGAGCGTCGGTCGTCAACGCCACGGGCTGGACGCTGGGTGAGGGCTTCGAGACCGTGACGGTGCCGTCGATGCGCATGACGATCGACCTGAGCGACTTCGATGCGTCTCGCTGGAACCACCTCACCGGCGCGAGCGGCCACGCCTTCCACCCGCACTACGCCGACCAGTTCGAGGCATGGCAGCAGAAGCGCCAGACGCCGTGGCTGTTCTCGGCCGACCGGGTGCAGGATGCCGCGGTGGACACGCTTGTGCTGACCCCGGCGGACTGACGGATCAGCCGCCCGCGGCGGGCGGCGTGCGCTTCGCGTCGGCGAGCTCGTCGACCACGAGCGTGTGCGCGTCGATCGTGCCGTTCCGGTACGCCTGGCGCCCGACCATGTGCGCCGACACGGGTGCCGTCGCGAACTGGATGAGCACGATCGGCACGAGGAACGCGGCGACAGCCCACGACTCGAGGCCGATTCCGATCGCGACGCAGATGAGGATGAGCCCGAGCACCTGCGGCTTGGTCGCCGCGTGCAGTCGGCTGGGGACGTCGCGGAACCTCAGCACGCCGACGGCGGCGGTCAGGCACAGCAGGGCGCCGATCAGCACGAGCACCAGGACGGTGATGTCACGCACCTCGTTCATCGGTCGGCTCCGTCTCTGCGCGCGACGAAGCGCGCGATCGAGATCGACCCGAACACGCCCACCGCGGCCACGATCAGCAGAAGCGGGAGGGTGCGGGTGTGGTGGTTGATGGCCATCTCGGCGCCGAGGGCGCAGATCACCAGCGTCAGCAGCACGTCTGCGGCGACGGCCCGGTCGAGGATCGACGGACCCTTGATGATGCGCCACACGGTCAGCAGCGCCGACAGGGCGAAGATCGCGTAGACGGCGACGAGCAGAGCGGTGGTCATGCGGCGGCCTTCCTCTTCGCGACGGCCTCGCGCATCGCCTCCACCTGCGCCTTGGAGCCGACGGCGCGCACGATGCGCTCCTCCCAGTGCTGCACCGAGCGTCGCTGCTTCTCGACGTCGTCGAGGTCGCGCACGCCGATGATGTGCAGGTAGAGCACCCGGCGGTCGCGGTCGAGATCGATGATGAGCGAACCGGGAATGAGGGATGCCGTGACCCCGACGTGCGTCATGATCAGGTCGTCGTCGGTCACGAGCGGGACGGCGATGATCGCGGTGCCCGGCAGGCGTCGCGGGTCGAGCACCTGCCACGCGACGGTGAGCGAGCCGCGCACCAGCCACCCCAGGAATTCGACGAAGAAGATGATGCCCCACCACAGGTTGATGCGTCCCGACAGCTCGACGGGCGGCAGGCGGAACACGCGCGTGACGAACACCGCGACCGCGAGCCCGGTGAGGGCCGCCAGCACCGTGAACTGCCCCCACAGCAGCATCCACAGCAGGATCAGCCATACGAAGAAGGGCAGCTGGCGCCAGAGCGCATTGAGCGCTCCGGGCAGACCGGGCTTGACGTCGGGGCTCATGGCGTCACCTCCTCGACGGGGGCGATGTCGCCCGTGGTCGAATCGACGAGGACGATCGGGTCCTGCAGGGCTTCGCCGATGTCGACGCACAGCTCGTAGAGCGGACCCGCCAGCACCGTGAGGGCGACGGTGGCGGCGACCATGCCGGCGGTCGCGAGCGTCATGATGCGCGGGATGACACGACGCTCGGTCTGAGTCGCCGCGGCGGGCGCGCCCCCGAGGTAGGTGATGCGGTCGGCGACATCGCCTTCGTCGTCGTGCTCCTCCTCCTCTCGCCAGAACGACAGGTTCCACGCGCGCATGAGGGCGTACAGCGTCAGCAGGGATGTGACGATGCCGCCGATGATGAGCACGTACATGAGCGGGGTGCCGACGCGCGCGGCGGCGTCGAAGAGCGCGAACTTGCCGATGAAGCCCGAGAACGGGGGAAGCCCGCCCAGGTTGATGGCGGGGATGAAGTAGAGCACGGCGATGACGGGCGCCGCCTTCATGAGGCCCTTGACCTTGAGGATCGACGTGGAGCCGGCGCGGCGCTCCACGAGCCCGACCGAGAGGAACAGCGTCGTCTGCACGACGATGTGGTGGACCATGTAGTAGATGGTCGCCCCGAGCGCGGCCGGCGTCGCGATCGCGAGCCCGAACACCATGTAGCCGATGTGACTCACGAGGGTGAACGACAGGATTCGCTTGAGCTCCGCCTGCGCGACCGCGCCGAGGACGCCGACGATCATCGTCGCGAGCGCGACGATCAGCAGCAGAGTGTTGACGTCGTTGTCGCGGAAGATCTGCGTTTCGGTGCGGATCATCGCGTAGACGCCGACCTTCGTCAGCAGGCCCGCGAACACCGCCGTCACCGGCGCGGGCGCCGTCGGGTAGGAGTCGGGGAGCCAGAACGACAGCGGGAAGACGGCGGCCTTGATGCTGAAGGCGAGCAGCAGCATGAGATGGAGCACGAGCTGAACGTCCTGCGGCAGCTCCGACATCCGCGCGGCGAGCTGGGCGATGTTCACGGTGCCGAGGGCGCCGTAGATCGCCGCGATCGCCGAGAGGAACAGGATCGACGACACGAGCGACACGACGATGTAGACGACGCCGGTGCGGATGCGGTTCTCGGTGGAGCCGAGGGTGATGAGCACGTACGACGCGACGAGCAGGATCTCGAAGCCGACGTAGAGATTGAACAGGTCGCCCGCGATGAACGCGTTGAAGATACCCGCCGCCAGGATGAGGTAGGACGGGTGGAAGATCGTCACGGGCGTGTCGTCGTCGCCGTCGGCCGCGCCCTGGCCGACCGAGAAGAGAAGGACCGCCAGCAGCACGATGCTGGAGATGGCCACCAGGAGCGCGGCGAGCCGGTCGACGTACAGCACG
>Ga0180219_1000299_pt1 | contig 46526 bp, 58 predicted proteins | sample eDN3rd30CBELigMG_FD_151338 | JGI IMG/M metagenome (GOLD analysis project Ga0180219, IMG submission 151338) | Enriched Miracle-Growth compost microbial communities from Emeryville, California, USA - eDNA 3rd pass 30_C BE-Lig MG (version 2)... ... | reverse complement strand
GCAAATGCGTCGACGCTGGTTAACATGCCCACCCGGTCCCGGCAGCCGCCGCGGGCCCAGGCGTGTCCCCATAGTTCAAGGGATAGAATAAGCCCCTCCTAAGGGGAAGTAAGCAACTACTTCGTTGAACGCGATATGATGCTTCCGGTGACACTGCTTCATACGTTCGAGAAATCCTGAAAGCCGCATGGCTCTAAGGAAAAAGCCTATCCGTCCTCGTAGTTTAATGGATAGAACGGGGTCCTCCTAAGACTCTGATGCAGGTTCGATTCCTGCCGGGGACGCCATCCTCTAGTAACTACTTTGGTTACTACTTCTCTTCTGGCTAAAAACTGATCAGTGGCCAGCGGTCATGTACCCAAGCCTGTTCGTGTGGCGCGTCTGTCGTGATCACGTACACCCTTTGCTGATCGCCTTCGCCGACTACCAGCCCCTTGATCACTTCGCCTTCTGCCAGATCGAACCAGTGACTTACCTTCGCCTCATCTTTCTCAAGGAAGCGCATGGCGGGGATGCGAGTCCGTATCGGCCCGTATTTCTCCCACCGTCCCTCTTCGACTGAGCTGAGCCTCGCCCAGCCGCCCGCAGGACCTTTCCCAGACTGTTCCCGCCTCCTGCCCCACGGCACCCACAAAACCTCCTTACCATCACCAACAAGCACTGGAAGGGCGGCTTTCGGGTTCGGGAAATAGATCTTCAGCTGCTCGCCCGTCCGCGTGTACTGACCAGAAATTTCTACGCCACCACACATCGTCGTCACCCTTGGCTGTAGGAAAAATCTCACTATACTGTATGTGTATACAGTATTTGAGAAGTCCATGAATTCAGCATTTTTGACCCCTGGCCGCCGAATTGAGCGCCTCCGGCTGTCACCGGAGAAGCTGAAAATCACTGGCTTCCAGAGCCCTGCCGGAGATCACGAGCAGGGGCCGCTAAGCATCGACGAGTTCATTGGGCTTGGTGCGCCTCACATCTGGCTATGGATCGCTGACAGCGATGCTCTCGCTGGCCTCGGCATCTACCAGCACGATGTTCTGGTCGTTAACCGAGTTGGCCGTGCTGATCCAGGCCGCGCTGCAATCGTCGTCATCGATCACGAGTTCAAGCTCTGCTCGATCCTCACTGATGCAGAGAAGAAGCGCTCCCTGGTTACGATAGACCGCCAGGGTGAGTGCCAACGACTGGCTGAACAGGAGCAGGTCACTCTGTGGGGCATCGTCGATTTCCTCTTCCGAGATCTCCGGCCATGAGACGCGTATACGCGTTGATCGACTGCAACAGCTTCTACTGCTCGTGCGAGCGCATCTTCCGTCCCGAGCTGGCCAAGACACCCATTGTGGTGCTGTCGAACAACGACGGCTGCGTCATCGCCCGTACACGCGAAGCCAAGGCCCTTGGCATTGCGATGGGCGCCCCCTTCTTTGAGATTCGTGACCAACTCCGTCAATCTGGTGTGAGGGCCTTTTCGAGCAACTACGCGCTCTACAGCGACGTGTCGAACAAAGTCATGCGATGCATCCATAGCTGCGTTCCGGACATCGAGCAGTACAGCATCGACGAGTCATGGGCAGACCTTACCGGCCTGCCAGGTGATCTCACAGCCATTGGGAAAGGCATCAAAGAGCGCGTTTGGAGCGAATGTGCGATGCCGGTAGGCGTTGGCATCGCTCACACGAAAACGCTCGCAAAGCTCGCGAACTACGCAGCAAAGAAGTGGCAGAAAACGGGTGGAGTGGTGGACCTGACTGACCCTGAGCGGCGTGACAAGCTGCTCCAGGTTGCACCGGTTGATGAGGTTTGGGGTGTCGGTCGCCGACTCAACAAAAGCCTTGAAGCTATGGGCATCAAAACGGCTTGGGATCTCGCCCATGCCGACCTGGCAGTGATTCGTAAGGTGTTTGGCCGTGTGTTGGAGCGCACTGCTCGCGAGCTGCGTGGCGAAGAATGGCTACGCATGCATCAAGCGTTGGACATGAAAAAAGAGATCTGCTCGTCGAAAATGTTTGGCCAGAAGCTCAGGACTATTGAGCCGATCAGGGAAGCGCTGGCCAGCTACGTTGCACGCGCTGCTGAGAAGCTCAGGGAACAGAGCAGCTTGGCTGAGGAAATGGTCATCTCCCTGCAAACCAGCGGTTTCGTAGAAGACAGTGAGCGCTACTTCAACAGCGCCCGGTGCATCCTCCCACATCCAACCAACGACACGATGCTCATGACGCAGGCAGCCAACCAGGCGCTCGCTCGCATCTTCAGGCAGGGCTACGCGTACTCGAAAGTAGGCGTGTTGCTGACAAACCTCGTGCAAGCGGATGGGTACACGCCAGACATGTTTGCTGAGCCTCCGAGGAAGAACGTGGGCAAGCTTATGGAGACGATCGATCTGCTTAACCAGCGCTACGGGAGAGGAGCGGTGAGGGTGGGGACGGTGTGGCCAGGTGGGCGGGCCTGGGAGATGCGAAGAGAGATGCTTTCGCCGAGCTACACGAGCAGCTGGCGTGAGCTGCCCAGGGCGGGGTAACCAAGCAAAGCTTGGAAGTAGGTCTACATTAACGACACCGCTGCATGTGGCTGGTAGTATGCAGCGGTTTTTTGCAGGTGTTTTTTGGGGGGATGTCCATGAGATCGGTAGAGCTTTTTGCAGGAGCCGGCGGACTGGCTATGGGATGCGAGATAGCTGGGTTTGAGCATTTGGCTGTCGTCGAATGGGACAAATGGGCGTGCGATACCGTTCGGGAAAACCGCAAGCTCGGTTACCCGCTTGTAGCAGACTGGACGCTGCATGAAGGGGATGTCCGGACGTTCGACTGGTCGTCCATCCCCGAGGGTATTGACCTGCTCGCAGGCGGTCCGCCCTGTCAGCCTTTCTCCATTGGTGGAAAGCACCAAGCTTACGACGATAGCCGAGACATGTTCCCGGCTACTGTCGATATCATTCGAAGGCTGAAACCCAAAGCATTCATCGTAGAGAACGTGAAAGGTCTGACTCGGGCCGCATTCGCTAATTACTATCAGTACATTCTTCTCCAGCTTGAATTCCCGGAGTTGCCTCATCGGCAAAATGAAGCTTGGGATGAGCATTTCATGCGGCTTCAGGCTGAGCATACGAGCGGGAAGCGAAAGGGAAGGGGGCTCACCTATAACGTCGTTCCGACACTTGTGAACGCGGCGGATTACGGCATACCGCAGAAGCGTGAGCGCGTCTTCATAGTAGGTTTTCGCGATGACCTAGGGATTGAGTGGTCATTCCCAAAAGCAACCCACAGCTATGATGCTCTGCTTCATTCTCAGTATGTGAGCGGTAAATACTGGGAGCGGCATGGAATGGAAAAGCCTGCTGTACCAGAGAAGCTCGCGAGCCGAGTTAGAAAGCTAAGGGACAGTATCCTGCCGATGGATACACAGCCTTGGCGGACAGTGCGTGATGCGATTTGCGATTTGCCAGACCCTGAGTCGAAGGCGGCTTTGAAAATTTCGAATCACGTCTTCCAGGGGGGAGCGCGGTCTTACCCTGGGCACACGGGTAGCCCGCTTGATCTGCCGGCGAAAACTCTTAAAGCTGGGGATCACGGAGTTCCGGGTGGCGAGAACATGCTCGTGAAGGAAGATGGTAGCGTTCGTTATTTCACCGTTCGTGAAAGCGCTAGAATCCAGACTTTTCCAGATGGATTTAAGTTCCATGGAAGCTGGACAGAGACAATGAGACAGCTTGGAAACGCTGTTCCCGTACTTCTCGCGCAACAAGTTGCTTCAAGCGTTGCCGAGAGACTCATAGTGGCAGAACTTGATAAAATTCAGAAATCCAGCGGCAACAAAAAAGGGAAAATCGTTGCATGACTGTAGTTCCGTTCAATCCACTGGATAAAAAGAACCTCGGCGCAAGCGTCGCTGAGGCTCTTCTGACGAAAGAAGTGCATCCGCTTGGGAATCTACCAAAATTTGTAGGTGCAGGCGTATATGCTATTTATTATGTTGGTGATTTACCGATCTATGAAAATTTGGCTAAGATGAACCGCGATGGTGCATTTCTCTGGCCCATATATGTTGGAAAGGCCGTTCCATCTGGCTCGCGTCGCGGAATTGAGACAGAGAAAGAAATGGAGCCGGCACTGCTGAAACGCCTTCGTGAGCACGCATCAAGCATCAAAAATACAGAACTAAAGATTGAAGATTTTTATTGCCGATTTTTAGTTGTAGACGATATTTGGATTCCACTTGGGGAGTCCTTGATCATTACTCGGTTTACTCCGGTCTGGAATACTCTCATCGACGGATTTGGCAATCACACACCGGGGAGTGGTAGAGAGAAGGGTATGCGACCAAAGTGGGACACCCTTCATCCAGGTAGGAAATGGGCAGAGAAGCTACCTGCTAGGGAAGAGACGGCAGAGGATATTGGCAGGGAAGCAGAGGTATATCTAAGAAATGTACCACCGGTACTTTCAAGCAGATTTATCGAGGCAGAAGGCGATTGAAGGTGAGGCCCCTTAAAAGGGGGGCTTTTCATTCAGGAAGGCTGAAATCCTGTGTCGTAGAGCCTCGATGTCATGTAATTGACACTCCCAAATCACCAAGACTTTCCAGCCGGATTTTTCTAATTCTGCAAGTACAGCAGCGTCGCGATTTTGGTTGGCGATGAACTTCGGTATCCAGAACTCGTGCCTTGTTTTGGGAACCCTGGATAGGCGGCATGTCGGATCTGGATGCTGATGCCAGAAGCAGCCGTGTACGAAGATGACTTTCTTTCGTGACGGGAAAACCAGATCAGGCTTGCCCGGTAAGTCTTTTCGGTGAAGGCGATAACGATATCCCATCCCGAAAACTAATTTTCTTACCAGCATCTCTGGCTTGGTATGAGCAGAGCGGACTCTGCTCATTCGTTCGCTTCGCTCGCTAGGACTTAATGTATCCATGCGGCAAGCTGACAATCACTGGAGCCAGGACTCGACGGTTTCGGCGCCGAATTGCTCTTTCCAGGCTTTCAGTACCTTGTGATTGCCGCCCTTGGTCTCAACACGTTCATTAGTGTTCGGGTTGATGTAGACCTTGAGTGCCCGCTCACGACGCTGGCTGCGGCCATCGACTTTGGGTTCCGGCTTCGATTGCGGATCGAGAATAGCCCTGACTTCACGCAGCGTGTAGCCGTATTCACCGAGCAGAGAGCGCAGCTTCTCTTCAAACTCAATCTCTTTCTTCAGTTCGCCGTCGTTTTTCAGCGCATCGAGCTGGCGGAGCTGCTCAGCGAGCTGTGCTTCCAAGCGCTTGAATTCTGCTAGTTTGCTCATTTTGTCCCCAATTTTTTATGTAATGGTGAATTCGAGTGAGTCGAAGGCTTTGATTTTCTTAGCTACAGCGTTCCGTCGCGATTCTAGCTGAGAGATGCTGTAATCACCGAAGTTTGTTTTGTACTCGTTGAGTAAGTCGATTTCAAGGCTGATCTGGTCTTCTACAACAGCAAGATCGATTTTTAATGTGACAAGCTGTGGGCCGTTAGCCTTGTTGATGCGTAGCCGGAGGCGTGTTGCTTTGTCGCGAAGACGCTTAAGATAGCGAGTTTGCAGATGGATCAAGTCAAGGCTGGATTCGCCATTTGCGATCTCTGTGCGGCAGTGATCTATGATGCTAGTGAAGTATGCATAGCGCTCTTCGTATGTTTTTTGAGGCCGCCCCATCTCTTTCTGCTCGCGTTCTGGATCGAGTGCGGATCGTTTGTAGAAGGCGATATGTAGCTGCTTGTCGAGCGTCCCGAGTATGTCTCTGCCTGGGCGGCCAACAGCTGTTTTTCCGAACCTGGAGCGAAGGGTCTCAATGTGAGTCTGCTCTTCGTCGGCTTCCGCTTCCATTTGGCGGAGTTTTTTAAGCTCGTCGTCGCGTTCGATTTCGATGCGCGCCAGCTCCAGTTCTTTCGGCATTTTGGGCTTACCCGGAGCTAGCTTTCTCTCATTGTCTGGAAGGGCGTTCCAGGCCTCTTCGGTCATCCCCAGTGGGCGAAAGAGATTGAGCTTCTGGCGCACAGCCTTGGCTTCATCGTTGAGGCCCAGGTGCTCGAATTTCGCAGCTTCACGAGCGAAAGACATGCGTTGCATGAACGTGCTCAGAAGCAGATGGCGCTGGAGTTCGTCGTCTTCAGTCGAGCAGCCGGAAAGGCCCTCAATCTCCTGCTCAAGCTCAATAGTATTTTCGTGCAAGCGAGCCACCAGCCGACGCTGCTTTTCAAGCGGGCTGAGAGCTGGTCGTCCCTGCGATTTTTTTCTTGACGGCTGCTCATCCATGTGAATCACCTTGACAAGTCAAATAATTTCCGGCATAATAATTGCTCGAAGAAAAAATTGTCAAGGAATGACAATGGTGTTGTCAGGCTGCTCGACCGGACCTCGGGTGTGGTTGGAAGGGAATGCCAAGCGCAATGGATCGGGCTTTCCAGTAGCTGCGCCCGTTCAGGACGAATGCAGCCAGGTCGCCCGCTAGGTAGTGAATGTTCATGCCTGACCAACGGAACGGCAGTACGCCAAGGAACTGGTGCTTGGAGCGCCAGATTTGCAGTGATGCTTTAGAAATACCAAAAGCAATGGCGGCTTCGGCGGTCGTGAGCTTTGTTAGTGGATTGAGATCAGGAAGAGGATTGTCATTGAAAAGAACTGGAATTCGTGGGTAATCATGCTCTGGCCGTGTTTTCGGCTTGTCTCTGTACGCAATCACATCTTCTCTTTTATAGAAGACTTTTCTTCTTTCATCTCGAACGTACGGGATGAAGCTTTTATCTGCATAACGAAGATTTCTCAGTGTTCCGGCAGCGATCTGTAGCATTACAGCTGCTTGTGATTCGCTGACGTATTCTGCTGTACGTATGTTTATCTGCTCTTTAACAATTCGCATTTTTATTATTCCCTTCTGCGTTTCCATATCATAATTATAACATAAAATAGTGTTAATAATTTGATGGTCAAGCAGTTTTTAAATTTTACCTGCTCCGCAGAAGGCGGCCAGCGGGTTGGTGGCTTCTTGGGAGCGTGCTAGTGACTCATATAATAGAAGTGGTGCTTGTGAAGCAGAGCAGAGAGGTGGGTAAGTAATACCCACTGGCTAATTTAGCCGAAGGCTGTAGCTGTCAATGTGATTTTCTTCGGAACAGAAGTTTGGTTTATATATAGAATAATAGGACTTCTGTTCTCTGTGTAAATGCTATTGTCATTTTGTGGTGTTGAATAAATTATAAAATAATTATCTCTGCATGTTTAAAAGTTCAAAAATGGTGTTATTATAAAAATGTGCAGATAAGCACCGCTTGCAGAGCGAAATAATTAGAAAGGCTATAAAATGAACATTCTTTACAAGAGCACAAAGCTGGAGCATCAGCTCAATGAAATAAAATCAAAGTACGTATTCATCTCGACACAAGAGCTTGGCCTCGACTACACCGTTGCTGTAGTTGGCCAAGAAAATTTCGAAAATACGGTAAAGCTGTACGCAGATGACAAAACACGTACAGCAATAGTCTGCTTGACTGCTGCAACATATGAAGCGCGCTTAGATGTGGCCATGAAATGCAAAACTGGCGTGCTGTTTCTCAATGAAGAAAACCCAACTGAAAGCGTCTGTCTCGCCAGCATTGCCGGCTACTCTAGCTACGAGATAGATAAAATGGCAGCAGAAATCGGGGCTGAAATCGACATCAAGCGATTCGTGATGTCTGTATCTCGTGAAGTTCCGTTCTCTATTTCGAGAGAGCAGGCCCAGCAGATTATTGCTGAAACAGCTGGATACGAGTCTGAAGCCGCACTCGAACTTTTGGACAAAGCTCTGGATAATGACATGATCAATTTCCAGCGCTTGAAGCAAGTCAGCATCAACAAGCAAATCGTTACCACTGCGCTTAAAGCCACACGTCCGGGTGAAGAAGCAACGGCTGAACTACTTGCATACGCTGAGAAAATATATGCCCAGGGCGGGGTTCACGTACTAAAAGCAGGCCTGGGTTTTGGCAAGACTCAGCACGCTATCCGTCCGGTCATGCAGCGAGCAAAAGCTGATGGAAAGAAGACAACCCTGCTGACTCATCGTAGATCTATTTCCGGATCATTCGATGACATCTGTTCTCAGTACAATGACACAGCCATTTTCGGGAAAGAAGACAAGCTGGAGAGCTTGGCACTAGTCGTCAATTCTGTAAACCATCAGCGCTTCAAGCTACATACTGAGCAGTGTGATGTTCTAGTTATCGACGAAGGCTCACAAGTCGTATCTCATATTCTTCAAAAAGGGTTCGAGGGTAACCGCAGGGAAGTGTTTCATGAGCTGCTGCGGTTGATTGCGAGCGCACGTCTTGTGCTTGTAGCTGATGCTTTTATAAGTGATATATTAATGAAGTTCCTCTGTCTGAGCGAGAGAGGCATTAATTTCACAAGCGGAGAAGTGGATAACTCTGACAACGAAATCGTGCTAGCTGAAGTCGCAACTGCGCAGCGAATGATAATTGACGACGTATCGGCTGGCCGGAAGCCAATGATTGGTCTCGATAGTAGAAAAGAGGCTGAGGCTGTGGCCAGCTACATGGCCCAACAAAGCAAGCAGGCTTTGCTTGTAACACAGAAAACAAGAAGCTACCCCGAAGTTTTGGCATTCTTTAAAGATCCAAATACAGAAATTAAAAAATATGATGCTCTTGTATATAGCCCGTCAATGCAATCATCGATCAGTATCACAGATAAACACTTCGACACGCATTACTGTCTATTTTTTGGCGTGATCGGTGTTGATGACGCAAAGCAATTCACTCGTCGTGATCGCACCAACAAAAAGGTTGTGGTTGGTGTTACAAGGCAAGTGCGCATGCAGCTTGATAAATCGGAGTTGATCAATGAGCTTTTCGCTAGCGATGACTATGTTTTTGACTCCATAGCTCTTCCGTTTTATAAGAACGACGCCAAGGAAAAAAACAAGCTCAGGACGAACCTCGCCCTGGCATTTGAGTTTGATGGTTACAAGATCACTAGAATCGCACCTTCAGCAGCTGACGAAATTGCCCTTTCAGTTTTTAATTGTGAAAAGCGCTCTGTAAAAGAGTATATCGTTCAGTCAACTCTTACTGCTGCTAAGAAAATCATAGAGTCAGCCGATTTCGAAGAGTTTGTTGAGCCTGAAAGCGAAGAACAGCGCTTCCATAACGATGCATTAGCTGCATCAAGAATGCTGGGAAAGAAAGTATCAGAACTGAGTGATGATGATATTTCCTTCTACAGGGAAGGTGGCGGCGCAGTCAATCTTATGAATGCCAAATGCTGCTTGCTTGATGATGAAAAATTCAGAGAATATGAGAAGCATGCTTCGACAGAAAAAGGGCGTGATAATAAAAATCTTGCAGGCCGGAGAGCGATTCTGACAAGGTTTATCAGTATCCTTGGGATAAATAATGGCGATGAAATTCTGACGAACGATGCGATGAAATCTGCCTCGGAATATGCAGTAAAATGCAAGGATGTATTGGTTGGTTATGGCATTCTCACAAAGAACGCAAAATGCAAAACTACGAATGAAATAAATGCTACTGTGAACGCTGTCTTAAAAGCTGTTGGATTGTCAAAAGCGAGAGTAAAGAGGAATGGCGACTGGGTTTACTGCTTGTCTAAACCGGCTTTCATGCGAGTGATTTCTTGCATCGATAAAGAACGCCACGACAAATTAAATGGATTTAAGATGAAGCAGGAATCTCTCATTAGATTCGAGTCGTTCTTGATCAGTGTCGGCTCTCTAGACGAATACAAAAAGATTCACGGAGAAAAGGCATTAACCATAACTGATTAAAAATATATGCTATAATAATGGTGTGAAGCGAGTGAAGATGCTTCACACTCTGCAAGCAACAAACTCTAGCCTCGCCTGGTTTTAATCCTTTTACGGCGGGGCTTCTTTTTTGCTGCCAAATAATCCGCTATTAATGATTTATTACATATTATATGATATAATATATAAATATGGAAAAGGTCATTATAGGGATAGACCCAGGTCAGAAAGGCGCAATCGCGGTTTTACGCGAAGACGGATCGTTGCTGGACCTTTTTGATATGCCGGTGAAGAAAATCGGCAAGAACACCAGGGTCGATGGGGCGAGGCTGGCCGGATTGCTACGCGGCTACTCCGGCAAGGCGGTAATGGAGCAAGTCGGGTACATAGGCAGCGGTGGGGGCGACAAGAAGCGCAAGGACGGTGGAAAGGGGGCATTTAGCTTCGGCGAATCTGCCGGTGGTGCTCGATGCGTTCTTGAAGCTCTTGGCTTCGATATGGTCTTCGCCTTGCCGCAGCAATGGCGGAAGTTGCATCGGCTGACAGGCGCTTCTGATGAAGCGGTGATACAGGCCGCAAGAGCACTCTATCCCGAAGCCAACGTGTTCACCGGCTTCAAGAAAAAGGACGGTACACCAAACGTTAAAGACGGGCGCACGGATGCGCTCCTGATTGCAAGATATGGATTGTCGTATGGCAGCGAAGAAGAAGGAACTTAAAAAGGGCAGGAGGCCTGTCCTCGATGCGGCAATGATCAAGACGATTGGTACAGCAATCAGTCGTACCACGAGCTTCAAGTCAGCCGCAGCAGCCGTTGGAATTTCGCCCGCTTGCTTCTATTCATGGAAACAGCAAGCAGAGGAGATTCGGGCGCAGCTGGAGGATGACGAATCATTCGAACCTGATGATCGCCAACATCTGCTACTGGATTTTCTGGAGTCAATCGAGCAGGGCCTGGCCAAGGTCCGCGACATTGCCGTCAACAGCGTCATCGCTGCGGCAAAGCGCGGTGACTGGCGTGCCGGCGAGTCGATCCTGCGACGCCGTTTCCACGATGAATTTGCAGATGGTGACCGCCTCGGCAGCGAGAGCGATTCAGCCCCCGTGGCTGATGCTCAGACTGGCGTTCTCCTCATTCCCGGCCCAGTGGCTGACTTCAGGGAAGAGGATGTCATCGACCAGCAGTCACGCACTGCTGCACTCGCTGCCGCACGCCTGGCCGAGTTCGAAGCCGAAGAAAATGGTGATGACGAATGAAGCTCATCACTCAGCTCTTCAAGACAGATTGCGTGATTGCATGCCTCGCCATGTTGTCCGGCCACACTTACAAGAAACTGCTGGCCACCTTCCCCGGCGCGATAGCGACTGGGGTGACGATCTCCGAAGCCCACGCGTTCTTACTGACGAACTTCGGACCAGCAAGCTACGCGGCCACAGCTGATTACCACGACCTCATCTTCGGCGAACGCCCAGGCCGTGTTGCGCTCAACCAAGACCAGCTTTGGCAACAAATCACCACTCGCCCCGCGATCCTCTCGATCCCGACTGAATCAGGGGAGGGCGCCCATTGCGTGCTCTGGACGGGTACGTGCTGTTTCGACCCTTGGCCTGGTCGTGGCTTCATCCAGAAGCCAGAGCTGGTGTACGAGGCCGTCTGGATAGATCGACTGCCACTTCAGGTTGAGTTTGAACCTGATGCCGAGGATGCGTAATGAGCGCGTTCTCGCCAACCCTGCATAAGGCTGCGAAGGCAGTCAGGAAGATCATCTGGAAGCCACTGCCCGGCAGTCAGGAGATGTTCTTGCGTCTCGGCCAGCCAGAGTCCCTGGTCACCGAGGTTTTGTTCCACGGCAGCCGTGGCAATGGGAAAAGCGATGCCCTGATCATGGGCTTCGTCCAGCACGTGGGGAAAGGATGGGGGCCAGCTTGGAGGGGGATCATTCTCCGTAAGGAATACAAGAACCTCCGCGACATCGTGAAGACCAGCCACCAGATCATTCCGCGTGCATTCCCTGGAGCGAAGTGGAGCCAGTCTGAGTACAGCTGGACCTTCCCTACTGGCGAAGTCCTGATGTTCAACCACATCAAGAAACCCGCCGAGTACGACACCAAGTTCCACGGCTGGCAACTCACCTACATCGCGTACGACGAGTTAGCCACGTGGGCAACGGACGAGATCTACGTGTCGATGCTCTCGACCCTGCGCTCTGCATTCATACCAACTGCCGAGCAGCCGAACATGCCTCCGCTCCAAGTCCGTGCCAGCACGAACCCGTGGGGTGTTGGTCGCCATTGGGTGTACAAGCGCTTCATCGAAGCCCGGAAGCCCGGTGAAATAGTGATGAACTCGGACGGCACCAGGCAGCGCTGCGCTCTCTTTGGCACGATCTTCGAGAACATCTATATCAACAAGTCCTACATCAAGAACTTCTTGATGAAGCTCGTTGATCCAGCGAAGCGAGCTGCTTGGCTCCTCGGCGACTGGAACGCCGTAGACACGTCATCGATGTTCGGTTCCGTCTGGTCGAACAGGGTAGTCATGAAGCCATTCCCAATCCCCAAGGGCTGGCGTATCGACAGGTCGTTCGACTTCGGACAATCAACCCCGTTCTGCGGGCTATGGCACGCCGAGGCCAATGGCGAGGCCGCCACGCTTCCGGATGGCACAAGGTTCTGTCCACCAGCAGGGTCGATCATCGTTATCGGTGAAGACTACGGCACAGAAGAGAACGCTAGAGGCGAACAAGTCACCCCTGACGCCGGCCTATTCCTGCCTGCACGAGCGATTGGCAAACGCCTGAGGGATCGAGAAAAGCGCCTCAGCGACTCCGGCATCCTCACCGGCCACACCATCCACCCAGGCGCTGCCGACAGCCAGATTTACAACGGCAAACAAGTCCAGGGCCAGCAGACCGTGGCCGCTGAACTCGAAGCTGAGGGAATGAAATACGTCCCAGCAGACAAAGCTCCAGGCTCTCGCGTGAACTCGGCACAGCTCGCTTTTCAACGTTTGAGCGCAACGAAGCTGAATTCGCCGGACTCACCGCACCTGTACATCTTCCAAGGGTGCCGATATCTGATCGGGTGCTTGCCCTCGATAGCCAGGGATGAGGACAACATGGATGCGTGTAAGAAAGGGCCGGATGACCACTCTTGGGACGCGTTGGCTTACAGATTAACAATGAAGAAGAACGTTACGAAAGTTACAAGCGGAATACGTTGATCGTGAAACATGGAAGTTCCACGTGAAACAAAGTCAATCATATAAACGCTAAATGTAAAACATATAAACATTCAGGGAAGAATGATTATGGGTAAGGTAAATGAAAGAAGCGCAAGATGCGCTGGGTTTTATGAAGAGAGACATCTCTTACGCACGTTAAGAGGCGGTACGAAAGCCATGCGAGCAGCTGGTAAAGAGTATCTGCCCGCCGAGACCGCTGAATCGAAAGAGTCGTATGACGCCCGCCTGAAGCGCTCTGTGTTGTTCAATGGCACGAAGCGGGCTATTGAAGCCAATGCTGCAAAGCCGTTTGTTCGGCCAGTTTCCGTCAGTTCCGCGCAAGCGGGTCAGGATGCTCTAGTTGCTGGGTACGAGAAGAACCTCGACGGCAAGGGTGCCAGTGCTACTGCCCTCGCTCGGAAAGCACTCCAGGAGGTGCTGTGGGACGGCGCTGCGTACTTGATCGTAGATGCACCGAAAGCTGGTGGCCGAGCCTACTGCTATGTCGTTAAAGGTGCTGACATCTTGGGTTATGCGTTCGATGAAGACGACCGGCTCGTCTACCTGCGCATCCTTGAGAAATCCGTTGTGGTTGTTGGATACGACGAAGCCGAGCTGCAAAAAGTGCGTGAATGGAAGGTAGAGGGCGCACAGTCCTACTGGCGCCTTCACCAGCAGAGCGAGCCCGGCAAAGACGAGTTCGTGATTGTGCAAGACTGGACAGCGTTCGCTGTTGCCGAGATCCCGCTCATCCCGATCTTCGCAGACAACGTGCCCTCCGGCGAGCTGTTTTGCCCGCCACCATTCGTTGACCTGGCCTACCTCAACCTTGGGCATTGGCAAGCCGACAGCGACTACCGGAACATCCTCCACACCGCGAGCGTGCCGATCCTCTTCGCCTCTGGACTGAACGAAGATGCCGTAATCAAGATTGGTGTCGAGAGCGCAATCATCGGCGGCCAGGGTAGCGATATGAAGTACGTCGAGCACTCCGGAGCAGCGATCTCTGCAATGCAGAAAGCCATCGCCGATATGGAGCTGCGCATGCAGATCTACGGCTACGAGATGCTGGCCAATCGCGGTGCTGCTGAGACGGCCACTGGCCGTAGTTTGCAAGCAAACGAGAACAACAGTCAGATTGCGGCGATTGCCCAGAGTCTGCAAGACGCGTTGAAGAAGGCGTTCTGGTTCTTGGGTAAATTCAATCTAATCAGTGACTTGCAAGTAGATGTCAGCGTTTGCACAGACTACGGTGTGACGATCACTGTCGAAGAGTTAAACGCCTTGAGCACCGCCCGCCAAATGGGGGATCTCAGCCACGATGACTATCTGAAAGAGTTGAAGAGAAGGGGGATTCTGCGGGCTGATTTCGACATCGCTGCGAACGATGACAAGCTGCTGCAAGAAGTCCCTCTAGCTAGCTGAGGGGACCATGGTCCCTTGCCGCGCACCATCGTCATCACCGTTGAGACCCCTGCCGATGATTAAGCGCTCCATGTGACCATGGTCCCTTTTTAACGCTAGATGGTCTGGTAGCGCCGAGGCTGCTGTTCAAAGTGCGGATAAAAGGGACCATGGTCCCTTTGTGGCGCACTATGCCGGGTCACTGCCGAGGCTGCTGTTCAAAGTGCGGTGAAAAGTGACCATGGTCCCTTTTTACCGCTAGATGGTCGGATCACTGCCAAGGCTTCTGTTCAGAGTGCTGGGAAAAGGGACCACGGTCCCTTTGTACCGCTGGTTGTCGATTCGCTGCTGAGGCTGCTGTTCAAAGTGCGGGAAAAAGGGACCATGGTCCCCTTGCACCGCACAGACTTACAAGTTTTTGGGAAGATACTCGCGTATGGGTTTGGCGATCCCAAAAAATCTGGCAACACCAAACAGTGCCAAGGCAAGCCAGGCGACGATCAGGTACTTGCTCTTGATGACGAGATGGAAATAGTCATCGCAATGAGTCGCCAGCAAATAAGTTTGGACGTCAGCATCCTCGCATGTTGGATACCCGTCATAGACCACCATTTGGTTGCTTAGGCTCCACAGCAGTCCGCCCTCCGGATGATATCCATCAGAGAAAAGCAGAGTTGCAAGGATCAGCACAAATGCGGTGAGAATGATCAGGATTCCAGCTTTCTTATTTTCATCAAGTGATTCAGCCACAGTTCCCTCCGCATATTTGCCATGATCAACGCAGCAGATCGTACTGCGATGCCAATTGATTGTCATCAAAAAGCCAGCAGCAGCCTGAGCGGTAGCCATGGCTACCACTTGGCCCAACCTCGGCACCAAATTGTCATCAACCAGCTATAGCCACAGGAGTGCTCGATCTTGAGTCCAGAGGTTTGTGGTCAAAGAAGCTGGGGGAGAGTGCCGGTGGTGGGGATTTTGGGTTGATGACAAATCATAACCGGCGCTGCCGAAGGCGGCCAGTGGGGTAGTGTTGTCTAACCTTATTTTTATCTGGAGTACCGGATTTCCAAGGCTTGCCGAATTTCTTATGTGAAAAAGGAAAAGTGGTCGTTTTTGACAGAAATTCGGTAGTTTGAAATTTGAAGCAGGTGCATAAGATTTATATAATATAAATATGGACTGAGAGATTGATTCAGGCATAACAATAATAAAAAGGATGAAGAAAAATGAATGAGATAAAAGTTACCGAGGTTGGTCAATTCTTATACGTAAAGTTTCCATTTGTACTTAAAGACGCATTTCGCGAGCTGTTCAAAACTGCTGAGTGGAATCCGATAGCTAAAGTGTGGGTTGTTAAGAGCAACAAAATAAGCCTCAATAAACTCGAAGTATTCAAAGAAAAAACTATTGGCGCTCGTGAGCAACTGGCACAACTTGATGAAATCGAGATTACTGAAGCAGAAATCAACAAGCTTGAAGAGAAGCTGAAAGAAGTAGAGAACACATTATCTGCGGCGATTGCTGAGAAGCCAGCTTTTGTAGAAAGAACCTCAAAACTTGATGAGCTGAAAAAGCTGTATGCAGACAAGCGTGCGGAAGCTCAAAAAGCTATCGAAGAGAAAGAGGCTGCTCAGAACGAAGTTAAAAGCAGAATCGACGAAATTCTGAAGCCCTACGATGCTCAAAGCGTAATCAGCAAGCTGATTCGCGCTCGCAACAAGTCAGACAAAAGTGCATTCTTAGATGCACAAGACGAGCTAACACGTATATACGACGACGTAGTGAAAAGCTGTGGAATCGAGTTGATGGCGCTGTATAAATTGTCAGCAATAAATATGCTGAGAAAAGATCAGAGCCCGAGCGACATTGCCAGTCATCTCTACACAAATATCAATTACGTTAGCCAAGAACAATAATAAAAAAGGACAAACAAATGAATGAGTTAAGAGAGATCTTCGGCAGCTACAGAGTCTATAGTGCTCCACTCAAAGCAGACGGCTACGAAACTCTGGTAGAAGGGATGGAAGAAAACGTCTACGCAGTGCAGTATCAACGCGTGATTCTTGAAAGCAAAGACGTGCGTATCAGCTTCGGACTGAAGTTCCTGTTCGACAAAGAAGGGTATGATGCTTTCGGGCCAGACGCATTCTTCTTCCACAGCCATCAATTCGTTGACGAGAAAGACGATACTGAGACGAATAACTTGATTGCCGAGGCATTCACGAACTATCGTCTTGATGCAAAGATGTATTAAATATCTGATATAATAATAAGAAAAGGAGATGTGCAATGGAAATGATGAAAGCGCTTGGTAGAGACACAAAGAGTTTCATGCTAGGTTTTAACAGAAGAGACATAAGAACGTTGCTTACTGTATCTCTGATAGTTTTGGGAGTTGTTTCTTGCGCTGACTTTTGGGTAGCTGACAAGTATGATTGTCAGTACAGCAAGAAGCTTGACGATTGGATCTGTGTTAAAAACTTCTAACCATAGCTTTTGTAATGAATCCCCAGTTCGGGGATTTTTTACAAAAAGGAAAAGTGGTCGTTTTGGACGGAAATTCGGTAGCTCTAAATTTGAAGTTAGTGCATGGCATTTATATAATATAAATATGAACTGAGAAATTGGTCGATGTTCACCAATAATAACAATAAAGGTGATGATGTGAGTAATAAGTTTGATGGTTATAGAGTTGTTCTAGGCAGGCAAGGTAATGCAGTTGATGCAACTGTAGTTCTTGATGTGAGGATAGATGGTTTCCATACCAATAAATATGAAGTGGTGAAGGCTCGGTTTTGGGTAGATGATTGTGGTCGGCTAGATGAGATTGACAGAAGTGTTTGCAAGTATGTAGATGACTATGAAGAAAAACTGATCAATCTTGTCAATAAGTCTTTCGATGATTACGACGAAACCGGCTTTGACGTGGAAACAGATCAAGATGCAGCATACTATGCTTGCGAATACGACACTGTAATGTACTCAAGATCACCAAGGCTTCGGCAGAAAGTTGTTGATCAGATCGTTGAAAATGACGGGCATTACGAAAATTAAGAAAATTACAATAAATCTCGGTAATTCGAGATTTATTATTTTATATATGATATAATATGTATATCTAGGAAGGATACCGGCACACGGATGTGCCAACCATCACGGATGATAAATAATTATTAATCTTGGGGATTAACAATGATTGCAAGGAAGCAACACATTCACGAACTCTTCGTCTGCGGCGAAGGGGACGAAAACGACAAACCAGATTACGCAGCTCTATTCCAAGCCCAGGAGGCACAGGAATACCTCAACAGCTTTTTGAGCACAAAGATCTCGGAAGCTGTTGAGAAAGAGACCGCTTCGCTGAAGAAGTCGAAGAGCGAGATTCTCGACGAGAAGAAGAAGCTTGAAGCACAGCTGAAAGGCTTGGCTACTACTGCCGAAGACCAGGCTGATTTAGATGCACTGAAGGCCGGGAAATTGCAGCTCCAGGATCTTCTGGATAAGCGTGTCGCTGCGGCAAACCAAGACTGGCAGACCCGCCTACAGGGCGTGGAAGGCGAGAAGTCGAAGCTGCAAAAGGAGCTGGAAGGCGAGCGCAGCAAGCTGAAGCAGTTTCAGCTGAAAACTCAGATAGGGCAGGAAGCTCTGAAGAACGAATTCTTCCAGCCGACCGCGCTGGATGACCTGCTGTTTGTGGCTGCTAATGACTGGTCATTGACCGATGACGGCGAACTGGTCAGCAGAGATAAGAGTGGAAACATCCGTATTGGCAAGGATGGGAAGGCACTCACTCCTGGCGAGTGGATTCAGAGCCTGACTCAGACCAAGCCCCACTACTTCAAGCTCCAGGCCGGCTCAGGCAGCAAAGGCAACGGCACCCAAGGTGGTCAGCGCACTGTCACTACGAAAGAATGGCAATCCCTTCTCGCTACTGCGAACGCTGAGGAGCAGAAGAAGCTGTTGTCAGCTCGTGCCTCTGGAGAGCTGAGGATTACGCAATGATTGTTAATTATAAGACGCCTATTTACTGGCCAAATGATAGTGGCTATGTAGATAAAGATATGGATTTAGTGTCTGAAGAGATGCTCAACAGGATCAAGAAGAACCCAAGTGGCTACTGCTTATGTAGTGGAGACAACGATGCACTGGTCAGACTGACGAATCTTTTTGAGTCTGTCTTTGCTGATCGGCCCGAAGCCAGGGGTGTGATTCTATTAGCAACAAAGTTCAGTTATATAAAAGAATGCGAAAGAAGCGATAGGATTGAATATTGCTACATAGAAGATTTGCCAGAAGAGATCTTCAACGCATATCAATTGCTTGGTTGGAATGACGAAGAGAGCAGAAAGTATTACGACTTTGTTGCAAGTGAAGCGGATGGGATGCACTTGAGCAAAGAAATGCATCATTTTATGCGTGCATTGACAAAAAAATAAGGAGGCGGCTGTGCCGCTTCTTGTGTTGTTCAAGAGCTTGGGGCTCCAGGAACAAAGAGGAAGAGTAAAACAAATCTAGGGAAAGGAGTCCCAAAATGACTATTGCTATCAAGAAAGAACTGTTTGTATGTGGTGAAAATGATTTCACCGACTACGTTAACCAGCTCGTGCTACCCATGTCGATTGCGAGGTTGCGTCCACAACTGACGATGATTCAGCTCGTTAGCGTCAATACTAAAGACGAGTCAAAGAAATTTGGCGACAAAGTAACTGTGCCAATGCCTGTCATTTTTGGAGATGCTGATGAATTCGACCCGGCTGTTGGGTCGCAACCTTCTCCTATTGAAGCCAAAGGGGTAGAGGTAGAGCTAAATCGTCACATCTACAAAGAGTGCAAGGCGAATGATGCTGAGATAATGTCTCACTTGTCATCCAACACATTGCCTTCAGCAATTGAGGGCATGGTGGATTCTGTTGCTAATGGCATTAACAAGGCCGTTCATAGCCTGTACCGCGATATTTCGAATTTCTCAGGCAACCTTGTAAGTGTTAGCTCCCGCGACAAAGCAAGTTTGATCGGAGCAAGAAAGGTACTTCAAGACAACAAAGTAGTGGGCAATCGTAAACTGGTACTGACTTCGGATACTGAATCTGAGTTGCTGCTGGAAATGTCGAAAGTCAACGAAACTGGGGATCAGACTCTCGTCAACGAAGGTTTCATTGGCCGCAAATTCGGCTTCGATATCTACTCTGATGTGCAAGCACCCACCCACATTGCCGGAACTGCATCCACTGTCGATGGCATCGTGACCTCCGGAATCAACATGGCAGGATCTCCAGTGTTGCGCGTGAGTGGTGTCGATGAAGGCGCAACTTTCGTGTATGGCGATATCGTCACTGTCGCGGGTGGTTTCAGCTTCGCAGTGGCAGCTGGCGTAGTAGCTGATGCTACTGGCAATGTCGAAATTCCAGTGGTTGGTGGGCTCAAGCTGCCATTCCCACCAGGCGTTTCTGTAGAGGTTGTAGGAACTCACAACGTTGATCTCGGATTCAACCCCGCAGCGTTTATGGTTGCTTTCCGTCAGCTTGAGACTCCCGGCAGCACGCCAGGCGTTGAGATCGGGAAGATGACCGATCCTCTAACAGGCATAACCCTCCGCCTGATGCGCTGGTACAACCCCTCTACCGAAGCAACGCACTGGAAGCTGGAAACCCTTTTCGGCGTGAAGACCATTGATCCTGCACGTGCCGTCCGCATGGGCGGTCACTGATTCGAGTAGATCCCACCAGATCCTGCTGCCTCGCCCTGGGGCGGCAGGCTTCTAAATACGAGAATCAAGGAGGATTCTATGTCACGCACAAACACTCAAACGCACGAGCTGAGACACCCAGATACCGGACACACCGTCTTCGCAGACTACGGCAGCCGCTCGTTCTCCCATTTCCTAAGCCTCGGTTATAGCTACCCAGAGGCCGAGCCAGCAGTCCCGGCAAATGACACTCCAAAGCCGCCCAAGCGCTCCAGGGCCAAACCAAAAACGGAGGCCGCTCATGGTGATGACAACCCTTGATCGCCACGGCGAGTCCCTTCAGACCATCCAACCTGACCGCACAATCACCGCTGGACCACTTCCGCTGCAAGCGGGAATCCCGTTGTCGCCAAATCAGTCGCTCTCAGACGGCGCGGTGTACCTCTTCTGCAAGTCGATCATTCACGTCCGATTCAGCCGTGAAGGGGATGCTGCGGATGCATGGTCGGCGCCCATCGATGCCCGTGCCGGCGCGGTCCTGGCCTGTGTGCCTGGGGAGCGGATCAGCGTTCTGCTGATGGAAGGGGAAGGAGAGAACTTGCTCTGGATCTGTGGAGTACGGTGATGCTGATCGAGCTGAACAGGTTGCTTTCACCGGGTAGCCATTCTGGCGAGGAAGGGATTCCTGCGGATGCCGTGGTCACGGATGAAGGGGAGCCAGAGGCCACGGATGACGGGGCTTTGGTGCGATTTGAGCTGCCTGCTGAGCCAGAGGTCTGAGCAAATTTTACGATATCGCCCAGAAAACGGGTTGTTTTTAAGGGGCGGTAATCGGCAGTGAACCGATTCACTGCTTATTAAGTTGAAGGAACAACAAAATCATGAAGACACCATCACAGTTAGCTCCGTGGACGGGCGACATGGGCATGAAAATGCATGCCCACAAACCCGGTTCTAGCGAATCTGTCTCCATAACAGAGATCATCTCGCTTATTAATGTGGATGGGTCGCTGAAATCGGGCGACATCATCCTGCGTCCTGACGCTGCATATCGAGTAAATTCAACCGACCCTGGAAGCGGTGAGGGTGGAATTGGAGTAATTTCACCCGGCGATTACTCGGATGCCTTAAAGTGCAATGGAAACAAGCACCTACGTGAAGATCACCCGTCACTTGCAGAAGCCCTGAGCTTCCTCCAGTTCGGCAATGCTCCTACTGGCTTCGGACCTGAAACCCCGATGGACACTGGTCTCCAGGAGGGGCAGAGCACCGTTGCCGGGATGCTCACGGTCAGATCAAATTACTTCAATTTGACTAAGTTTCCACCAGGTGCAAACAGCTACGGCGTGCGCTCCAGAGATGGCGGCGAGACGTTCCAGTCAGACAACACTGCATACACATTCGGCAAGTCCGACTTCGTTGATGATGATGGCGCTGTGGTTCACTTCAGCGACAGCACGCTCTACGTCTACGAGACAAACCGCACCATCGGCAGCTACCCCCTGGACGGCCTCGGCGGCAGCATCGTCGGCGTGATGAAAGGGTCAAATTACTTCGTTTACACAGACAGCGGAGAAGTCTGGCAAAGCAACACCTTGCGCGGCACGTACACGCTCCTGGGCACCTTCAACGACAGCCTGAGACCCTCGTCGCAGAGCCGTTGCTTCGTATATTTCAAGGGGCAGATTCACGCTGCTCTTGTCTCCGAGGACGGCTCGGTTGGCGGAATTTACTCTATATCGGGCACATCAGCGGTCTTCGCCGGAGGAACGACAGAGGTATTTACATGCCTGTGCGCAAGTGCAGGAAATCTGTACGCCCAAACTGTTGGAAACATCTACAAATTTGACGAAGGCATGAATGTCGTCAACTACATAAACAACTACATGAAGTTCGGTGCTGCTCAGTCCACGGACCTCATGAAAGCCATTGGGGAAAGCGCTCTACTGGTGAAGAGCGTGAACAACTTATTCCTCTCCAGCGATGGCGGCAGCACCTTCAGCCTTGCAGCTAGCTCAGTGAATGCCTTCGACTACGACGAAACGCTGGGGCTTCTCTACTACGCGCAGAATACCGGAACGCTGAATATGAAGGCTGGCACGTTCGCTAGCACAGTCGAATTCAGCACACCAAAAATCGAGTCGGAACTACCAGGCTTTGCTTGGTACATCTTGAGATAAGGAGATCTCAATGACTACAGTCGCACACATAGATAAGAATAGGATCGTTCTGGGAATACACGATTTGGCGACAGCCCCAGCAGCTGTTTTGTCATCAAACGTCGTTGTAGACAAAGCAAAAGCCCGTCAGATCATTGAGATTCAAAACCGGGGGAAAAGCGCACAAATAAGTGAAAACGGGGAAGTGTTGGAGTGTCATTTGGTTGCGCCTGAAGTATTGTGGGAGCAGGTGAGGCTTGTGCGCAAACCTCTGCTTGAAGAGATTGATCACCGGATCAATGCTTTATTTGATGACGAAAAGATTACTGGGGTGCCGATGGATGCTGACTCCCTAGATGACCTTTGTTCGTATCGGAAAGCACTTCGAGACATAACTTTGCAGGCTGATCCGAGCAACATTCAATGGCCTGTTAGACCTTGGTTGTGATATAATAATAAGTGGAATAATATATTTTGGAATGGCAAGGATGCCGATAAATGAGTGAATTTCCAAACAACTTCAGAATACCTGGCGATCTTGTCGTTAAAGCTGTTGCATTGATATTGGCCGGAAGCGGCGCTTATTTTACGCTCGACCAGCGTATTAACACGAATGCCCAAAATATCTCTGTGCTTGATAAACAAATTCTTGAGATGAAAGAAGATCGTCGCAGAGATACACAAAGCGTCGAAGACAAATTCAACAAGCTAAGTGACAAGATTGATCGTCTCTATGAGCAGATCAATAGGTTATTGGCTGAAAAGACGAAGTGACAAGGAGGTCACATGGCGTGGTTATCAGCCCTTTTTGGGTTTTTCGCTCCGTTCTTACCCGAAATCATAAAGTTGATGGGTAAGAAACAGGACTACAAGCAAGAGCTGGACATGATGAAGCTCAGGTCGGAAATGGCCGCTCAGGAGCACACCTGGCGCATGGCTGAGATCGAGTCGAAGGCCGATATTGAGGAGTCGAAGGTGATTCGAGAGGATCACAAGAGCTTCGGCGTAGACCTTCTGGATGCCGCTGCGAAGACGGGGTGGTCGGCGAAGCTGATTGTGCCGGGCTACTACCTGTTTGTGCTCCTGGACTTCATAAACGGCGTAATCCGTCCTGGGATCACCACCGCCCTTGTCTTCTTTTACATGGCCGTGAAGTACGGGCAGTACGAGATTCTCGTGGCACAGAAGGTCGCGTCAGAGCAGGCAATCGTTCAGATCTGGTCTGAGAACGATTACGCCATGCTCGCCCTGGTGCTGAGCTTCTGGTTCGGCCAGCGCGCCGCGAAATACGCCTTCAAATGGAAATGAGGGCGTTGGCATGGATGCATCACTTGAAATCGCTGCTCAGCTTGCTGAGCATCATGAAGGGCTTCGACTGAAGCCTTACCACGACCCCGTGGGCTATCCGACTGTTGGGTACGGGCACCTGCTCAGCAGGGAGGCTTGGGCACCCTTGTCCAAGTGGCCGGCAATCACGACAGACATCGCGAAGCGCTGGCTTCGGGAAGATCTGGCAAAAGCTGCTGAGTCTGTGGACCGACTCATCACTGCACCACTGAATGCCAATCAGCGGGCTGCACTGATCGACTTCGTGTTCAATGCCGGCGCCGGAAACCTCCAGACTTCCGCGCTTCGCCGCAGGCTCAACCAGGGGTTCTACGACGAAATTCCCTACCAGTTGACTCGCTGGGTGTATGCGAAAGGCGTACGCCTACCTGGTCTAGTAAGGCGCAGGAAAGAGGAAGGGGAGCTGTTCATCGCATGAATGGTAGGGATGCAGTCGTTCGGCAAGCCATAAAGCAACGCCGCAAGGCAGTGCAGATATCGCGCTCACTGGTAGCTGAGATCGAGGCGATGCAGAAGGAGATCGCCACCAAGCTGGCTCTCGGCAATCCCAGAAATCGCCAGGGACTTGAGCGCCTCCTGGTCAGCATCGACGAGATCATCCTCGGAGGCTACGGCAGCATCGCTGAAACCGCAGCTGATGAATTGACGAAGATGGGCGTGGTGCAAGCCGGCTTCGCAGCCAGGTTGGCAACAAAGATGGGCGTGGGGGCGATGCCGGTCGATGAAGACTGGGTTCGTGCTGCTGTTGTAGACGATCCATTCGACGGCCAATTGCTCAGTGAGTGGGTGGCGAAGCAGCGGGTGTCGATGTCTCTCGGGGTACGTAGGCGAGTGCGCCTCGGGATCGCATCTGGTGAGTCAACGGCAAACATCGCGAAAGCTCTGCTTGCCGGTGATGCAGGGGAGTTCACTGCGGGTAAGCGGTACGCAGAGACGATGATTCGCACTGCTGCTACTGCGATCACGGCGAAAGCAGACGAGGAGTTGTTCTCACGTGCCGGTGTCGCGACGTACCAGCTGAGTGCTGTGCTCGATACGCGCACTACTGAGATCTGCCAAGGGCTGGACGGGAGGACGTTTGCTTACTCAGATGCGAAGGCGCCGAGGCCGCCGCTGCATCCGGGTTGCCGGACGGTGATGATCCCAGTGTTTGACGGTGAGGCGCCGATCAAAGAGAACTACGAACAGTGGTTAGCTAGGCAGGACGAAGCCACGCAGGTCGAAGCGTTGGGGATGAGCAGGTATCAGGAATGGCGTGCAGGGAAGAGCCTCGGAGCTTTCGTGGAGTCCTGACGATTAGCTATTTTCGTACGATTAGCTGCTGAGCTAATCCATGCAAAAGAGCTAATCATCAGCAATGGCGCGGGTTCCAGAGACATCAGTGTCTGCTGAGAGCCCGTCACCCCCTGCGGGGAAAGGGACCAGCAGGGGGTGTTGTCCTTGCCTTTGCGCTTCATTACCACTTCTTCTCTTTCTATATATAAACAGACGGAAGTGGTAATGTCACCAGGCCACCAGCCAGCTACCCACTGGCCTATTTCGCGAAGCGGTATAAAGAATGGAAGCAAGCATGAATAAAAAGGTAATTATAACTGTAATGCTTGGGTTTGCACTCTATGGGTGCCAGCAGAAGCCAGAGGATAAAATAAAAGAAGGATTGATTAAGTACAGCTATTTGTATGATCCGGGTTCTGCAATACTAAGAAATGTGCGTGATGTCGGCGGTGACAGCTATTGTCTAGAACTTAACGCTAAGAATAAGTTCGGAGGATATTCGGGTTGGAGAAAGGCATATCTAACGTACGAGGAGGGTAGAAGCAAATTCAACATGATCTTGGAGCCTGTGAAAAGTGGATCGGATAACCAGCAGATTGATCAATTAGAAAAATATGTGCTGAATACCATATGCGATTTTCAAATATAGACTCCCAGCTCTAGTTGTTTGATAAGCCTGTAGACATCCTCGGCATTTGCGTCTACAGGTTTTATCCAACCTAGTCCTCTTGCAGGTCTATTTAGCCAGAAAACTGCCTCTTCTTCATTACCGCCAAAAAATTCTAGTGCTGCTTTATATAACTCAGGATCAATTTCTTTCTCAGATTCCAATTGCTTACCCTCCCAATACATATAAATATGTGGTATAATATGTTAAAGCAAAGGATTTGCTATGTCTATCACTATAGAAGATTTCATAGTCGCATTTGGAAGCGACGACATCCCGCTCAACGACGAAGGCCAGCAAGACCAGCCGAAAGTGGATTGGTCAATCAACGCCGCCCTCGGCACCGCAAATGCATACCTGCTCGCCGCTGGCCTGTCTGCGTACGACGTGAAGGTCCAGGCCTCGATCAAGCTTCGCATCCTCGACCTCGCTCGCTACGAGCTGAATCCAGAGCACGTCACGGACCTGATCAAAGAGCGCAGGGCCGATGCGATCAAGTTCTTTGGTGACGTGGCCACCGGCAAGGCCAAGCTCTTCGCAGAGACCGGCGAAAGCTCGAAGAACGGCGGCTTCCGCAACGTCCAGATCGTCCGGTGCTAAGTCATGACGATCAGTGTTGCAGTCAACGCCGGCCCGCTCCTGGACATTAGCGCACGCATTGAAGCAGCGGCACGAATGGGATGGCCCACGAACGAGATCAACGCAAGGCTACTGGCCAAGGTCCGCCTCGGCTTTCGCAACAGCACTGATCCATACGGACAGAAATGGGCACCGATCAAGCCTCGTTGGCGTAACCATCGCCGTGTCCCAGGCCAGCCACTCCTAGACACGGGCAGGCTCCGGAACAGCATTCGTGGAGCAACGACCGGAAACACGATGCGCATCTTCACTGATGTCGAGTATGCGCAGTACCACCAGTTGGGCATGGGGGTGAAGAAGAGAGCGATCCTGCCTGATCAGCGCGGCCTGCCAGCCGAATGGGATGCTGAGATCACGAAAGCTATCCGTGCTCGCCTGAAACAGGTGCTGGAGGGCTTCACAGATGACTGATCGCGGCGTCTATCTAGACGAATACCTCGACAACATTCGATCCGCCATCGAAGCCGGGCTCGGCTGCAAAACCGACCTCTTCACTGGCCAGTTCGGCGAAGAGGATCTGAAGAAGATCGGCGTCCCAGCATCCGGGCTCATGGTCCTCGTGACCGGAGCAGGCGGGCCGCTCCGAAAGGGCCTTCAACCGGGGGAGGTCGAGTCAACAATCGGCGCCGGAGCTTTAGTCATCGCAAAAGCCGACAAGGATGAAAAAGGTTTTTCCCGCGCAGCAGTTCAAGCAACTCAGAAGCTTCTCGGCATACTACAGAACACCAAGATTGCTGCTGCGAAAGCACCGAAAAGCATCGAGTTCCTTGAGTGGGGCGAGGAAACCTCCGGCTTCAAGACCGGCTCTGCATACAGCGTCTGGTCCCTGATTTGGCAACAAACACTAATTTTGAAAACCAACTAAATCTCAAGGAAGAGGTGAAAACATGGGAAGTTTATTTAACCCAATTGATAATACAAAAGGCTGGATTGGTAACGGTGCCGTTCTGATCTCAAAGCTCGACAGCCTGGATCGTCCTGTCGGCGGTCACTCAAACGCGGGTCAGTGCAGCTCTGCCGTCTTGGCATTGAGCACTGAGCGGGTCGAAATGGCAGACACAATGACCGGCTCTCTTGGTACGGCTCAAAGCCGTGTAACGAAGAACAAGGCTGAAGGAACGGTAACGCTGAAGTCGTTCGATCCGAAGAACCTGGCTCTTGCGCTCTACGGCGATGTGATTCGCGATGCCGCTGCTGCCAAGACAGTGACACGTACCGCTTATCTTGGAACTGCCGTGGTGCTTGATGGGATTGCTACCGAGATCACTTCAGTGAAGTCGGCTGATGGTCTGAAGACTTACGATGAAGGCGTGCACTACCTTGCTTCCAGCGGCTCGATATTCATCATCGCTGATCAGCCAGCCGTTGACGGTATTGATGATGAAGACGTGCTGGAAATCGCATATCAGGGCGCGGCTGTTGATCGCATCGAGGGTTTCATAAATCAGTCAGTGGACGTGCAGATCGTTTTCGAAGGTCTGAACGTTTCGACCGGAGATGACGTGAAGGTCACGTGGCACAAGGTCTCTCTCGACCCAGCAGCTCAGCGTCAACTCATCAGTACGGACTATGGCGACCTGGAGCTGAAAGGGACATTGCAGCTCAGCAAGGCCATCACAGGATCGGGGCTGTCGAAGATGTTCAAAGAAGAGCACCGGGTCACCGTGTAAGCCGAGGGCGTTCATTCGCCCTCAACAATTTATTAACTAAAATAATAAAAGGATCAAGGATGAGCCTTTCTGCATTTGAAATTCCCAGGGAGAGGGTTCAGCTGAACCCTGGTTGCCCGGTGGGCAAAGAGTTCTTTCTAGATGTACGCGGCCTAAGTGCCACTGATTTCGCTGTTCTTGTGAACGAGCAAGAGACTGTCATGCGCTGGCTGTTTGAGGGCGCGAACCTTAATGACCAGGCTGAGCTGATGAACCAGCTGGCTGTTCGCTCGACTGGCTTCTTGGCACTGGTCATCGCGCTCGCAGCTGGTGAGCCGGAGTTCGCATTCAAGATCGCGTTGTTGCCGATACCGACACAGATCCAGCTTGCGACCAAGGTAGCTAGGTTGACGATGCCAGATGGTCTAAAAAAAAGCCTGGAGCAGATACGAATCGCAATCTCACCGCTGCTCAGCGAATTCAAGAGTTTGAGCGCCAACGTCGAGCAAGCGAAGGAAAGCAAGAAGAGCAGGAAGTAACGCTCGAAAAGATTGCGGAAATGATCGAGACAGCAGCTCAGTTGCTTATATGCAATGGGCACAACACAGACCGTTTCGATCCATACCGCTATCCAATTAAGCGCCTATTCAAGCTGGCGGACGCGGTTATCGACAGAGAAAGGAGTTCTCTGGTCACTGTATCGATGCTTCAGCAGGCCGCTATCTTCAGCGCTTTCGGTAAAGAGGGGCGTGATTATTACAATGAACTGATAAAAGGACTTATCAGCGATGTCGAACAACGTAGTTGACTATCTAATAAATTTAAAAGTTTCGGGTGCAGAAAAGCTGTCAGGTCTAACAAAAGATCTCAAGCAAGCATCGTCAGCAATGAACGACCGTTCTCTGCCGTCGGGCGAGAGCGCAATGTCCCAAGCACTCCGGAAAATCACTGACTCAAGCCAGTTAGCTGGTGGTCAACTCGCCACCTTCGGCGGTCACATCGACGGGCTAGCTAGCGGTATCCAGGCCGTTGGTGTTGCGGCTGGTATCTCTGCCTCCGTGATCGGCGCCGCCTTGGCAACAATTGCCTTCGGCCTGGCCAACATCTCCGACGATGAGCGCAAGCTCGGTCGTCTCGAAGCCTTGCTCAAATCCACAGGAGGTGCCGCTGGCTTCTCTGCTCAGCAGCTTGCTGACTTTGCGGGCGAGAAAGAGAAGGCGACTCTCTTCGATGCGGGGGACATTCAGGATGCCTCCGGCGCGTTGCTTGGCTTCACGAGCATCGTAGGTGACATGCACAAGAAAGTCCTGGCTCTAGGCATCGATATGGCGGAGGTCATGGGCGGCGAAGTGCGCGGGCAAGTAGTGGCTCTTGGTAAGGCATTTGAAGATCCGATCAACGGCTTGGCTTCACTCAGTAAGCAAGGCGTCAAGTTCACTGATGATCAGAAAGAGTTGATCGCCACTTTGATCGAGTCCGGCGAGCAGCTGAAGGCACAAGATGTTCTGTATGAGGCACTCAAGGAACAGCTGGGTGAAGGGGCTGCTGAAGGAGCGAACAATAGCCTCGCCGGACGCATGAAAAACGCAAGGCTGGCAATCAAAGATCTGGCTGTCGAATTTACTAATTTTGTTCATGCACCAGAAGCCGCTGCTGCTGGTCTCGATATGTTTTCTGAAAAATCTCAATGGCTAATACAGAAGCTCAAAGAGCTTAGCCCTGCAATTGATGCTGTTCGTCAGAAGATGCTCTTGCAGGAGCAAGCAGATCTAATCCAAAAGATTAATAATCCGCCGAAGAAATTGGCATTCATGAATGATGGCCAGTACGAAAGGTTGTTGCTTTCATATCGCGCTCGCTTGATGACTGTTAATCAGCAGATCTACAACCTACAAGACAGCATTGACCAAGCCGGTGTTGAGGGTTATTCAGGAATCAAAGGCATCACATCTGGTAAACCAACTCCGTTGATCTCTGACTCTGATAAAGAGGCAACACTCAAGAAAATCAGGGAAATCGGTGTAGAGGCATCTAAGGCATTCGAGCAACAAGTAAAAGATGCTACAACGCCAGAACAACTGAAAAGTATTGAAGTGGCGGTGCAAAACGCTGCTGACAGGATGGCTGATGCTCAGAAAAAGGCGGACAAGGCATCCAAGGAAGCTGCCGACAAGCTCTCGAAAGAGAAAATTGAGATCGCCAAGTCCGAAGCCAAAATCACAGTCAAAGCTGTCGAAGATGCCGCCGCAGCGCGCCTCTCTGTGATCGACCGTGAAGAAGCGGATGGCACCAAAACGGCCCGCCAGGCAGCTGATGCGCGTATCGCTGTCGCTCATGATCTCAACAACAAGCGTGCCGCCGTCGAGAAGCAGATTCTCGGATATGACCAGCAGATCTTGGACGGGACGATTGCTGCCAAAGAGGTCGCCCTGGCGGCGCTGGACAATGCTGCTGAAAACGCAGCGAAGCAGTTTGGCCTTGCCGGTGACGAGCTGACAGCGAAGATCAATGAGATCAAAAAGAGCCAGGTGGAACGGTACGCGGTTGAGGGTGAAATCAACATCCTTATGGCGAAGCGGAATGCCTTGGCGAATCAGGAAGCTGCGCTCAATCCGTTGGTTGCTAACCAGAACGCCTCCGACGCTATCAACAACAGGTTGGCCATTGATCAGGCCAATGCTGCTAGGGCTGCTGGTGAACGTGCAGCTGCGGAGTCGAAGCGTAAGGCCGAGGAAGTGGCTCAGCGTCGTAGGGAATTGCAGAACGAGATTGCTCGCGAGGAAATCGAGGCCACTAGGCTTTCAGGCAAAGAGCGAGAAGCCGCGATTTCTGAGATCGAGCTGAAGTACAAAGAGATGTTCCGCGTGGCCCAGGGGGACGCAGAATCTCTGGCATTAACACAGAAATTGAAGGACGCCGAGGTCGCAAACGAGAAAGTCAGGCTCGACAAAGACGCTGCGGACAAGCGTAAGCAGTACGAGCAGGATGTCGCTGATGTACGCATCAAGCTGCTGCGGCTTTCCGGTAAAGACTATGAAGCTGATCTGGCAGAGATCGACCAGAACTATTCCGCGCTACTAAAAAAAATGGGTAGCAATGCAGAAGACTTGGACCTTGTTAAAAAGCTGATTGATGCCGAAAAAGTAAAGGCAGAGTTAGATCAGGTGATGAAGGAGATGGAGAGGCTCCAAAAGCAGCTGGCGAATGGTGACATCTCAAGACAAGACTATGAGGACAGAATAAAAGGAGTTGCAGATAAAGCTAATGAGCTGGCCGGTAAAACAGGCAGTCAAGATACAATCGATGACACTCATAGTAAAACCAAGCTGGCTCTGAACGATCTGAATGACCTGAACATGTTAGGTCAGAAAGTCGGAAAGGGGTTCGGCGATGCGTTTGATGATGCGTTTGATGGGATTATTGACGGAAGTAAGAAAGCCACAGATGTCTTCAAAGACTTTGCTGCAAGCATGGCGCTTGAGATATCGAAGCTGATCGTCAAAGCATATGCCCTTTATATGATTCGTTCGCTACTTGGGATGGGGGGAGGATCTGCTGCTGATGGAGGATTCTGGTCAGGTGTTGCGAAAGGAATGGCAGGATCGATGGGCGCACAGACCTTGCATGATGGCGGTGCTGTAAATGGCAGTGGCTGGAGAAAGAATCTCTCCGCCTCGCTCTGGATGAATGCTCCGAGGTTCCACGATGGTGGCGCACCTGGACTCAAATCCGATGAAGTAGCGGCGGTGCTTCAGAAGGGCGAGTACGTGATGTCTAAAACTGATCCAGACAATCCGCTCAACGGCGGTAGGAACAAGTCAGCTGGCGGTTCTGGTGGTCAACCGTTGGTGATCAACAACCTCTTGGATACAGACACCATGGCTGGTCGAATCCTCGACTCACAAGCCGGGCAGAAGGGCATCATGAACTTCATCACTGATAACGCTACGGCTATTAAAGCTGTTCTTGGATAATAAATATATGATATAATATATGTCAGGAAAATGGAGTTTCCTATGTCATTTCAATCATTCAACACGAGCAGCGTTAATGCGCTGCTCACACAAATTCGTACACGTGTCGAAGCAGCAGGATGGACAACGCTTCGTGATGCAGTAGTCGATAGCGAGCGCGAGATGATCCTGCGTTCGCCAGCAGGCGCGCATGTAGGTCTTCGCGCAGAAACGGCTGCTGATGGCAGCTACAAGAATTTGCAGCTCCAGGGTTACCGGAGCTACGAGCCAGCTGCGTCATTTCACGGGCAGTTTGGCGCAATACAGCACAACGGCAGCACATACTTGTGTCCTGCTCTTTCTCTCCAGGATCTACCGCTGACCGTGTGGTTGGCGATCAGTGATCGCCGACTGCTGATCGTCGTGAAGATCTCTTCTGTGTACGTCGCAGCGCATCTCGGCTACATGCTGCCATTCGCTTCCGATGCCGATTACCCGGAACCTCTCTTGATCGGAGGTTCGATCACTGGCAACGCGAAGCTGTGGTCTGGCACGACGGATAGTCAGAACGTCTTCCTGTTCGGCAGGGGCGGGCTGTCGGTCGGGTATCCGCGTGTTTTGTTGCCAAACGGAAGCTGGCAATCCATCAATTTCAGCAGGAATGCATCGACGAACCTTGCTGCAATCTTCCCGTTCAACGGTGGGCTTGAGCAACTGGGTAGGTCGTTCGATGACTCGCACACGATGTTCCAAGCGCTCGTAGTCTCTGGGCTGCCTGGACCTGAGTCCCAGGCGTGGGAAGGGGAGTGGCTTGGGTACATCGAAGGGGTGTTCGGCACTGACTCAGAAGCCGTCACTTCAGAGTCGCAGTTCACGCTGCTGGATCGCACGTTCATCGTGTTCCCGAACGTCTTCCGTAACTCCCAGTTCTTCACCGTGGAGGTTGCGTGATGTTCGTGAAATCAGAAGGGATCGCGCTCGATGTGTTCGACCTATTGTCTCGCCTGAAATCGTTCCTGTCGGCCCAGGGATGGACCATCAACGATGACTCGGGATCGACTTTGCAGATTCAGCGCGGGACTAACAGATTCTTCTCGCTTCGTGCGTTCAACAACACTCTGCCTGACAACCCTGCAATCCTGTTTTCCATCGCTGGTATCGCACTCCGTGGTGCAACTGGTTATGACGCCATGGGTGGCTTCGCTGGTCAGCCAGGCAGGCCTGCTGACGACAACGACATCATGCTTCTGCCGTATGCTTCGAAGTACGTTTTCTTAGACGACGGATACAGCTGCTGGGTAGCTACTGAAGTAGCTGCCGGATTCTGGCAACACCTCTGCTTCGGCAGGATCATCAGCAGTTGGCAGACGACGTTTTTTGGCGGCTCGCTGAAGATGGCCAATGGCGTTGACTCGGTGTTGAAGCAGACGAATGTGCCGTTGGCCAGTGCGTCGAACGGCACCACCTGCTTCGTGCAGAACGAATTCACAGGAGGCTGGGCGAAGTGGTTCAACAGCAATGCTCAGGTGGGTGATCTTGCGACCGGGCATGGGTTGAATTCGAGCTTCTATGGCTTCCCGAACTACAGCTTGAACAACAGCGACGGCATCCTTGCTCGCGCACGCTCCGCTTTCACTGGCATTACCATGCTCGTGCCCATCCAGATATTCGGTGGCCAGGGAGGCAAGTGGCGGTACATCGGCAATCTCCAAAACGCTTTCATCGTGAACTTCCGCGAGCTGTTCGCCGAGCGTACGTACACGGTCGGTAGCAAGCAGTATTACGTGCTGCCTTTCGGGAAGAAGCCCGAGCCTTTCAATCACGATTCGACAGCTGGAAAAGGCCTCGGAATTGCTCTGAGGATCGCGTGATGATCGTTGATCCAATCGAGTGCCTTGCCGTCCAGATCGGCCTCCACCTGCCGTTTCCGGAGTTCGATTTTGCCGAATCTGCTGAGCGTGTTCGCACGCTTGGGGACGCTGTTCGCTCCGGCTCTGTTGGCAACAATGGAGTAGCAACCATACCCATCGGGTGGCACAGCGAATTCTTCGGTGAGGTGTTTGTTTCGCCGTGGCCAACGTTGTCGCTTGGCGTCGTTGCTGATGATGCGACGGGCACATTCAGCGTGTGGTCCAGCTCACCTGGAGGGGCTGTCATCGAGGCGCTAGAAACTGATGTCGATGGCCTCTACATGAGCTTGGTGACACCCCAGAGCATCGTCCCCTTCAAAGCTAAACAGATAACCTGGGCTATTTCGCGGAGCGGTAATCCGGCGATCTCAGGCAGCATCGAGATCACGGTCAATGGCAAGAAGCTAGACCTTGCTGTCGAAGGCATTCGTGCTGTTTTGTGGGACATCAGGCCTGACTGGAATTCAGGTGCTCGGGTGCAATACGACTTCGTGAGCGACGTGTTCGAAGCCTGGGATGGGACTGAGCAAATATCGTCAGTGATGGATGATCCGCGCTGTTCGATGACGTACTCCTACCTGCTCAGTGATGAGCAAGAGTTGTGGGCGAGCAACCGCCTCGATACATACCAGAACTCGTTCCTCGTGCCTGCTTGGCATGAAGTGTTTTCGCTCATGGATGGAGTAGGGCCGAGCGACCGCGTGGTTCGTATAGACAGACCGCTTCGCGAAGTGGCCCAGCGGTATTCGGTGCTGTTGGTAGAGGGCAATGTTCACCTGATCGAGTTATGCAGCGCTGACGAAATCGTGTTCGACAAGCCTGCTGGTCGGTCCTATCCAGCTGGTACTGAATGCTATGTCGCACATGTGTGCTTCCTGCCAGATGGCGCTCAGATCACTCGCATCACTGACCGCGTGGCGACAGTCTCGCTGAGATTCGAAAAACAGTCGGAAGCTGATGGTTTCACGGCACCCGATGCGTTGCCGCAGCTTTGGAATTTGCCGCTTCTGGAGCAGCGACCGAACCGTCTAACTGACGTGACAGACGAGCTGAAAGCTCGCCTTCAGATCCATGATTCGGGAGTTGGCTACAGACGTGTGAAGCCCAGGACGAAGTTACCAGAGCGGCTCCACAGCGCTGCCTTCACGCTCTTTGGAACAGAAGAGATCCGCAGCTTCATCGACTTCATGTTGAGCACAAGGGGGCAGCAGCAGCCGTTCTGGATCGAGTCCGGCAACAATGATTTCTACCTTGCTGATGGACTACAGGACGGAGCCTCGGTGCTGCATGTAAGAAATACCGGATACGCCAGCTTCAAATTTACCAGCAGCTGCTATCGCAGGATCGCTGTGCATGCCCTCGGCCAGGTGTTCTATCGAACGATCGTAGCTGCACAGATCGACAGCGGCGACATCGAACGCATCACTCTGGACGAGCCCCTGCCTGCTATGAGCCTGCTCGAAGTAGAGCGGATCAGCTTCATGCTGCCAGCACGGTGGGCCAGCGACACATTCGAATTTACATACACGACACCGGAAGTCGTGGAAATTAGCAAAGGAGTGAAAATCTTGGACTATGAGCTATGACACATACGAAAAATCCGGATGGCTGAGCCAGCCATTTGAGCTGTACCGCTTCACCCATGCCGGGAGCACTTACGCATACACAACGAAGACGAAACCTTTCCTCCACGTCGATGGCCAGGTCTACCAGCCGGCGTTCGTGAAGCGCAGTTCGATCACACGCACTGAAGATCCAAACAAGCAGAAGCTCTCGATAACTGTCTCCGCCGACAACCCTGTTGCCCAGCTCTTCAAGCGAGGACTTCCAGGCCGCGAAATCACTCTGAAGATCATCCGCGTCCAGAAAGCTGCTGCGGGAGATCCTGGCATCAACATGTGGTCCGGCCAAGTCACATCAGCGAACTTCAACGACGACAAATGTGCGCTGGAATGTGAGCCCGTTGCTGCGCTCATGAACAAGTCAGCGCTGCGGATGTACTACCAGTACCAGTGCAACCATAACCTCTTTGACGAACTGTGTTCTCTGGAAGTGAACGACTGGTCCGAGTACCACGCTGTGTCCGCAATCGAACACAACGGCACGCTGCTCACGCTCAACACCATTGGCCAACCTGATGGGTACTACGCCGCTGGCCTGGCCGAACACGAAGACCAGTGGGTGATGATCACCGGCCACGATGCGGCCACCAATAAGATCCTGCTTTTGTCAGCTTTGGACGGCCTCAAGGAAGGGGACGTAATCAGGCTGACAAAAGGCTGCGACCGCACCAAGCCGGCATGCATCAGCTTTGGCAACAAGGACAACTTCTTCGGGTTCATGACGATCCCATCGGACAACCCGTTTATCGATGGCATTTAAATAATAACTGAAATAATAATATCTCAAGGATGAGAAAAGATGGGCTGGGGACAGATTATTTACTACGCAGTCGTGCTGATCATTTCGCTAGTCAGCATGTACCTGCTTGCTAAGAAAGTTGGTGGGGAAGCAGCGAAAGCAGGGACGCTCGAAGACTTCAACATCGCCACGGCCCAGGACAGGCCGATCCAGTACATCGGTGGGACCGTCAAGCTCGATGCCCCAAACGTGCTGTGGTATGGCGCGCTACGCACGATTCCGATCCGCAAAAAAGCGGGGAAGAAGAAGCAGACGGTTGGGTATAAATACTACTTGGGTGTGCAGGCTGGGCTTTGCTACGGCCCTGGTGTCGTACTTAAGAAGCTGTGGTTCGGGAAAGACCTTGCTTGGGAAGGCGAGGTCTCCAGCGGTTCGTTCGAAGTAGACAAGAAGCAGCTGTTCGGCGGCGAAGATCGCGGCGGCGGTGTTGCTGGCACCATCGCGTTCTACCCCGGCGACCGCACGCAGATCGAAGACAGCTACCTAGTTTCGAAAGTTGGTGGCGACAAGACCAGTGCCTTGCGCGGCCTATGCTACCTGGTCTTCAAGGATTTCTATTTCGGCAACAGCACATCGCTCAACTCGCCGGCTATGGAGTTGCAGCGCTTCCCCAAAAGCCCTGCGGGCAACACGCAGTGGGAGCGAATTGGAGACGACGCTAACCCCGCGTACTTGATATACGAGTTCCTCACTAGCCGTATGTTCGGTGCCTCAATGCCTGCCGCGCTGATCGACATAGCGGCCATCGAGTCCTGTGCTGAGCGTCTCTACAACGAAGGTATCGGGCTGTCGATTCTGCTCGACTCGCAGAGCCAAGTCGGCGACGTGATCAGCGACATCCTCAAGCACATCGATGGCAACCGTATCACCGACGCAACCACCGGCCAACTACGCATCTCTCTTGTCCGCCCTGACTACGACATCGACTCATTGCCCGTCATTGACGAGTCGATCATCAAGACGGTCAGCGACTTCAAGCGAGGGTCTGTAACCAGCGCGGTCAGCGAGATCAGGGTGAAGTACAAGTCACGCAGCGCTGCTTATGAAGAGCGAGTTGCACTGGCACAAAACCTCGGCCTGCGCATCCATAAAGGCCTGGTCGATTCATCGCAGCAGGACTTCCCTTACGCGACCACGGCCACGGTCGCACAGGGTATCGCTGCTCGCCTGATGATCCCCCTGTCATCGCCGCTCACGAACTGCAACGTCGAGTGCAATCGAAAGCTCCATCGCGTTCAAGTCGGTGACCCTATCGTCCTCAATTGGAGCCCCCTGGATATCACCAGAATGGTCATGCGAGTGACATCCGTGGACCTCGGCACCCTCGACAAGGGGACGATAAAACTCGGCCTCATCCAAGACGTGTTCGGTACTACTGCAACGATCTACACGCCACCAGCGAACGATGAGTGGGTACGGCCTTCGAGTGTTGCTCACCCGGTCGAGAACAGCCTCATCATTGAGTGCCCAGCATTCCTAAATGACGAAGGCCAACCAGGACATCTCATCTGCGTTGCCGAGCGCCCGGATGCGGAGCTGGGCTACCGCCTCCTCACCAGGCTACCAGGTGAGGAGGAATTCTCTTGGGATGGCACGACGGGCTTCAGTGTGAGCGGTGTCATTGTTGCCAAAACGCCGGAGGGATTCGAGATCGCTGGGAAAGACCTCGACCTGCTGGGGAACGCGACGACCGGCCAGATTCTTCGCGGTGAGAATTTGGCGTACATCGACAATGCTTCGATGGCTTCAACGGAGTGGTTCGGGTATCGAAATGTCGAGCAGCTGGAGAACGGAAATTACTTCATCAGTGGCCTGGAGCGCGGGCTGATCGACACTGTAGCCATAGACCATGCGGTGGGCAGCAGGGTGTGGTTTATGGATCAGTCGCCGATCACCAGCATGTTGGACTACTCGGCTGGGAACGTTCAGGCGAAGCTGCTGACGTACACGAACAACGATGCAATGACCGAAAATGAGAGCGCCACGTTGACCGTCAGCATCGGTGGAAGGTACAGGCTGCCGGTTGTGCCTGGTCGCGTCATGCTCAACGGGTGGCTTGCTGGTAATGATGTTTCAGCCAGCTCGACGTACAGAATCAGATGGTCACGTCGCAGCAGTGATTACCCTGGAATCGTCCTTGAGAACGATCCGCTCGACATCGCCCAGGCTGGTGTCACATACAACGTGTTCGTGCGCCAGGGCGGCGTGAACAAAGTGACGCGCTACGGCGTGTCCGGCAATGAACAGGACATAGACGGATCTCTGTTCGTGCCCGGTCTGATCGAGATCCGGATCGAAGCCGTGTCAGCTGCTGGCAATTCGATAGTGACACGAGCCTCAAACTTCAATATAACTCCTTGATATACAAGGAGTTGATTGTCAATGGCATTTACATTAGGGAAGGCCTTAGCGGCAGAGCCGAAGATTTTGGGCAATGGCATGAAGAGCTTCGACCACTTCCGTGATCTTGCGGGGAATCCGAAGCTAGACGAGTTCTTTGTCGATGCAAGTGAGCTGGAGAGGTTGCTGCCGGGTCTGCCGCTGGCAGGGGACTCTGCGCTCGACAAGCTGACGATGCTCGCTGACAACGACTACAAGACGTATGCCGTGTCACTCAGCTGCTGGAATGCTTCAGGCGGTCTGGAGCGGAAGAGGGAAGTTGAGTATCCGCCGGCATCAAACAAGCGCGGCTACTTCGAAGGCCTTGCACTTGTCGAGGTTTGGGTCATTGATCCGCCAGTTGTGACGGAAATGCGCGGAGATCTCGTGGTTGAGCCGTTGCACTTAGCGCTCTCGTACACTGATGCAAAGCTAGTTTACGATGAGCGTGCTTCTGGAGAGCTTAGCAGGCTGCTTGAGGAGATGGGGTACGAGTTCGAAGACCGCTGTGACTGGCCATCAATGTGATGGCCAGTTTGAGTCTTGAGCATCCAAGATCTCGTTTATATCCAGCGGATCGGACTTCCCGTTTGCAGCGTGGATGTACGCAGGGCCGGGGAGATTCAGAGCAGCGTTGACCAGGTGCTCAAGCTCATCGATCTCAGCTTCAGTGATACCAACCTTGGCGGCCATGGCCCCTGCCTTCAAGCATAAGTCAAATGGCTCCATTTCCTTGGTTCTCATGAAGTGATCTGCGGTCAGTGCCAGCACTTTGCCAAGTCGTACTGTCAGCTGTCTCTCGCGAACTTTGGGATGCATGATCAAGCTCCAACCACTTTGGCAAGAACTGGAGCAATCTTGGCTTCGAACAGCGTCTGATGGCGCTTGTTCATCGCTTCTTTAGCTGAAGATATGTTCTTGACGCCTTTGCTCTCAGGAACCCAAGTGAACACACCAATAAGCTCGAAATCTAAGGTCAGCTTAATGGTAGTGACTACATCATAAGTATGGATTCTGAAGCTGATGTTGTAGTTGTTTGCTAGCTTAGTAAGATGAATGTCAGAATAGAGAATTGAACGCTCTGCTTTGAGACTCTTTAGCATCTCATCAAGTACGGCTTCAGCCTTAAGTATTATTTTAGTGTCCATGCAATTTATCCTTATTGTTGTTCTTTGTTTGCATATTTATAGTATAACAGTTTAATTTGCAGTTTTAACAAGATAAATTAAAATAATTAAAATAATTTATTTGGTGCATATATGAAAGAGTTGGAGCAAGAGAAGAGGCGAAGGCAGCAAGAGAAGATTGATGGTCTTCGCGAAATGTCATCAGACCAGGTTGAGCGCTTGAACAGGGAAGGGGAGGCAGAAGCAGAGCGGATCATGGAGCGGTTCAAGAAGAAGCCGCCTCAAGGGCGGCGGGGTTAGGCGGGGGATGGCGCAGCTGATGGGGCTTGTTTGATGGCCGTAGGAGCCATTGTGGTATCGAGTGAATAGATCGGACCTTGCATGTCTTCTGGATCGTGCTCAATCTCGATTCTGCACCGAAATACCGCCAAGATGGCCTCTATGAGGCTTAGAGCAGCTCTGATCGAGCGCTCGACTTGTTCGTTGTAGATCTTCTCTTCGACTTCCTTACGCGTCAGTTTTCGTGGGGACTGGAAGAGATAGAACAGCTTGTTTCCTTTTGAGTATGTTGGCTCAAGGAGCCTCATGATGGGCATCCTGCGAAGTCTGTCGGCATGCACGACAATCGCGAATGCCTTGCCCTTTGGCTTCACTGCCTTTGGGTTGGGGGAGGTGACGAGGAGTCCTTGGTGCGAGGTTGGTTTTGGTCCAGGTTTTTCTTCTGGTTCTGCATCTCTTGTTCTAACAGCTTTCTGTAGTTCTGGAAGCATTGATTCGTCATAGTGAACTCCTTCTCTTCTTGTTAAGTTTTGCCATGTGAAACGTGATCTCTTGAGTTGCCTACCAGATATCGATTTTCCCTCGAACCGATAGCTGATTCCGGTCGGTTTCCCGCTTTTATCAGTTGTCATCTCGACGCCAATTTCCGCTTTCTTAAGCAGCTTGATGAAGTCGAGCATGTTGCCACCGGTCTCTTGAGTACGTTCTAGGGCAGTAGCAACGCGAGCGATCAGCTTGTGCTTCCAAGCGACTTCTCCTGACTTCTGTGAGGCCTCTACTTCTTCACGAGTCAAGTTCACACCGAAAGTCTCGTGCGGCATGGGGACGACTTGTAAGCCGTACTCGTGCTCTATATCTCTGCACACTTGCATCAGCACTTCGTAGTCGTTGCCCTCTGGCAGTAGCTTAAAATCGCGCATGCTGATGCGGTTGCCGCAGATATGCATGTGTTGATAGTCAGTATTGTTGTGAATCTCACCAAAGAATTTGTGGTCCTCGGTGTAGCCAAGGGCAGTCATCGTTTTAAAGAGAATCTTCCGCCATTGGTGGACGTTTAGAGTCTCTCCTGGTGCGAGGCTGAGCATGTAGTGCGTATGGCACTTGCCGCTCTCTTTACCTGTTGCTGCTTTTCGCAGATGACATGGCGTGTCCAGTTCTTCGATAAGCTCATCAAGAGTTGAGCCGAAGACGTTGCCGCCCACGAACTCAACTTGATCGCACTTGTGCTCATGTCCTTTACCAAAGACATACTCAACACGGATCTTTGATGAACCGCTTTCGTTCGGGAATTTACGGGAGATCATTGATGGTCTCCATTAGCGTTCTCTACGTCGATGAGTGCTTTCGCGATTTGCACAAGATGTTCACGAACTAACTTAATAGACGGCTTGTGAAAATTCTTCTCGATTGCCAGGTCAAGACCTTTTATCGACGATGAGAGAAGTTTGAATACTTCGACTCGATCAGCGTGCAGAACAACTTTCTGTGGTAGCTGTGAGCGGAGCCCAGAAGCTCTCAGGAAGATTGCAGGGCTATCGAAGCCGCATTCGTCCATGATGCTTAACAGCCTTTCGTGCTCTTCGGCATTAAATGCCACAAGCACTTTGTTGGTTCTTTTCTCTTGTTGCGAGAGTGAGGGTTTTCCTCTTTTTTTGTTATTGGTCATTGTCGAGGCCTTCTTATTATTGTTATGGGTTGGATCGCTTTTGCTCTTGATCTATCCGCGCAACCCCCGAAGGGGTGTGAGCAGCCAGCGTCTATATAGATTGAGCGGAGCCGATGAATATCGGCGTAGTGATAATATATATAGACATTGCTGGCTTAGATCTTTATCTCTACATATTAACTATAACATTAATTAATCGTGTTTTTTAATTCGTATATTAATTTTTTGAAATATTTTCTATCACGCGCTTTGCCGTGTGATATATCACGTGCTGATATTGTGTTGTGCGTGACATATCACGCGTTCTAGTCGTTTTCATGTGATATATCACGCGTACAACCATTCGCCCTGTGATATGTCACGTGGAGAGATTTGTTTCGTGTGATATATCACGCGCCGGCATCATGTTTTGCGTGATATATCACGTGACCAGCTGGTTTTTCATGTGATATATCACACGGAATCTGTGTGATAGATTGAGTACCAGCTACGCTGAAAGAGGCCAGTGGAGTGGATTGGTCTGGGAGGTGGTCGTGGAAATGAATGATCGAGTGGCTGGAAGTCTCGGAGAATTTTATGCCGGTTGGCAGCAATACGCTGATGCTTTTCGCCAAGCATGTAGGGACTCTGGCGTCATGCCGCTCGGACTGAAGCCCTCGAATGGGTATCTGCGGATCGATTGCGGAAGGCTGCCGGAGCATCTGGTCGTGCTTGCCGACGCCGTGGAGCTAGCTACGGACGGCATTTGTCAGTTCTGCGGTGCAACGAATGCCGTTGAGCAGGTAGAGAACCATTGGGTGTGGAAACTATGCAATAGCTGCCAGAAAGCTAGAGATCAACAAAGTGCTGTCTCATGAGAAGTAAAAAATCTCACCCGCTCCGACTAGTATATAGACTGTGTCTTTTGTTTCGAACGTGAATGAGTTTGGCCCGGACACAAGATAAACACCAGCAATAGTCCTTGTTTGCCGACCGCTACTGCTACTTTCATAAAGGATTTTACGCGCATGTAGCGCGTAAGGCTGGATATCCTTGTCATTCCGAATGTCTTGATTCTTATCTTCAAAAACTTGCCAGTCCTGTACGACGCATAATGGTTTAGTGAAACTCTGTGCTTCACAATACTTGAGTGCCTCATCAACTGAAGACAAGCCCTTGCTATTTACAATCGTTATTTGCATTCATTGAACCTCAAGTTTCAGGGTGTGGATAGGATGGTTACGAGAATCAATGATGTCAAATGTTTCATAAACAGCACGCCCTCAGGGCGTGTTCAACTTTTCTGTGATTGAATGGCAAGAATCCGGTTTAGCCCAGCAATCACCAAGAAATGCGGAACAAATTCATTACACATATCAACAAGTGTATTGGATTTGTTCCTGAGGCTATCAGCCCACCTCCACTGGTTTCCTTAGCCGGAGGCTGTAAAAATATTCTACGCAATGCTTGACTTTACGATATTTATATTGTTTTGATGTTATACTAATAGTATGCAATATGAAGTTATTGCCAATAAAAATAAGAAGAGGCAACCGGTTATGGAGCAAGAAAAGAGAGGTAAAGGAAGCATCTGGATACGAGAAGCAGCGACGAGCGTTAGCTTTTATCAAGTTGATTACGGCCAAAAAAAGAAGCGCTTGATCACTTTTGCTTATGAAGACCTGCTAGATAAAAGAAAGCGGGACGAAGTGCGCAAACTCTTTCCATACCCCGAAGCTACCAAAAGGCTTTTACAGTATTTCACGTCATTCGAGTCGCGGCACAAAGAGAAACTGGTTCCCAAAAAAGAATTTCTTAACCAAAAAGAAATCCTGTCAGCGCTACAAGCAGTCGAAGAGTCTTTGGCTGAGCTAGTGAGGGCAGACCCGAAATGCCAAAAGCCTGAAAACCTACAGCTTGGATACGAAGTCTGGAGGCGATGGGCAAAGATTCGACCAAACATCAACACAGTTAATGGCTGGAACATCAAAGAGTCTGACTCACAGAAAGCCCTTGGATGGGGATCAGCCGGAAAGAGGGAGGAAGACAAGGATGGATGAGTCGTTGGCAACAACAGAAGGGCAGCCCGAGCGCTGCCAGGTCTGTGAGTTCCCCAAAATTGTAGGCAAGGTTGAAGGTGAGATTGCTGGTGAGCGGTACAGCCTGCGGCTGTGCCCGAGCTGCTTCGAGTACACAATCATGACGCTACGAGCACAGTACAAGCAGTGCCGTCTGTTCGACGATAATTTCGATTTTCGTGAGCTTCATGCGTTTGGGAAATTGAAGAAGCCTGATGATGCCGAGCAAGCGCAAGAGGTTCTTGAGCGTGTGAAACGAGGTGAAGAGAAGACGTTTTCGTCAGAAGAGATTCGTAAAGATCTGGGGCTTGACGAAGATGAGTGATCTTTCGGTGGTGGCACATTGATGCTATGTTCTTGACTGAAGCCACTGCCAAGGAGTGCAAATAATGGGTCTCTTCAGCGCATTAGACGAATTCTTTTTTGGTCCTCCAGGCGTTGCTGGTGGACTCGTTGCAGACGTTGTTGATGCAATCGCTGAGAATCCAGGAAAGACTGTGGCTGTTGTGGCGGCGACTGTTGCTACAGGCGGAGCTGCGTTTGTAGCGGCCCCGGCAATTGCAGCGGCAGCTGGCTCGGCTGGCCTCTTAGGGGCGGCTAGCGCTGGAACGGCAATCAGCACACTCTCAGGGGCCGCTCTGACCAACGCTTCACTCGCTGCTCTCGGTGGTGGTGCTGTTGCTGCTGGCGGTGGGGGAATGGCTGTCGGAACTGCCGTTGTTGCCGGTACGGGGGCTGCTGTTGGAGCTGGAGTATCGGGGACTGTTGCAGCTAAAAGCTAGTACAGAACTAAAAGCAAAAAAGGCACCTGGTAGGTGCCTTTTTTATAAGCTAGTGGTCATGAGACCTCCCGCTTCAGAGCTTCAGAGCGTGTTCAAAAATTCTTGGATTCTGCTTGCCCGCCAACCCACGGTCTTGTGACTGATTTTTGACTTCGGTGGTAGCTCGCCACGCTTTTCCATGCGCTCAACAGTCTTTTTGTGAACACCCAGAATCTTTGCTACATCGACAGATCTCAAAAAACGATCAGAAATCACTGCATCCATTTTGCCTCCTCATTGCTTTATTATCGCGGATATTAATGATCTGGAGGGCTTGGGTCAAGTCTTTTCTGCTGTGTCAAGCGCTGCGGGCGGAAATCCTACCCACAGCACTCCGGCTCAATCAGTCGTCATCCTCGTCAAGATCAATGGCCGCACCGTCGTCGGGGGTGTAGTTTTGCGTTGATCGGATGTCTGAGAAGCTCAGGATAATCAGGTCTTTTCTGGTCTTACCCTCGCGCAGGTCATCGAGGTATGCGCACCACATTTCTAGCGCGGCGGTCTTCTCGTTCAAGTAAGCGTTTCGGTCATAGTGCTTCGCTTGCACTCCTGATCTCCCGTGAGACAGCAAATGGCTTCTCACCTCTTCAGTGATTCCCAGTCCAGCTAGCATCGTCTCGGCTGAAACACGTACGTTCTTCCAGCTGAAGTAGCGTGTGAGACCGACGTCGCTCAGGGCCTTTCCGGCATCGCTGTAGAATTTGCTCACGTAGACGCTGCCCACGGGATTTTCAGTGAGCGCGAACGGGCCGTATTCGCTTAAGCGCACTTCAAGAAGCGGCTCCAGGATTTCCTTGATGCGGGGTGTGAGCGGCAGGAAGTGCTTGCGCGGCTTGCTCTTGCCCTTCTTGTCAATCAGCAAAATCCCGTCTTTATAAGTGCGCTTCCACTCCAGCGAGACGAGCATCTTGAGTCGCTGCCCACCAAGATAGATTGGGGCCAGGGCGATAGCGCGTTGGCGCTCAGGAAGCGAATCGAGATACCTGAGTAGCTCGCCCAGCTCGTTCTGCTCAAGAGATTCTGTATCACCGAGATACACGTCTTTGAGTCCGCCGACAGCCGCAGCGACATTGAAGACAATGCCGTAGTGCTTCGGATCTTCGATGGTGCTTTCAATCGATACCGCACTTGTCTTCGCTAGCTCGAAAGCAGCAGAAATGTACGTATGAAGCGTGTCTGTCGTCGAGCGCATGCTCGTGACCGGAGCAGGAGTCGTGTTGTTGATACCACGGCTCTTCGGCTTCGAATTCAGGACGCGTTTGAGGATCGAGGCTATGTCATCTGCTTTGATGTCCCGTGCTGGCTTCGCAGCAAGAGCGGGGAACGGCTCGATCACGTGCATCTCGAACATCCGAGCGACTTGCTTTGCCTTCACACGCTTGCGTGCAAGGAGGTCTGCTGAGTAGTCGTCGAGCAGATTTTTGAATGTGCCAAGTTTCGACTCTGCATCAGCAGCCTTTGCCTCGGCCTCCTGCACAGCTTCCTGTCGAGCGAGGTATTCCTTCGGATTCCCGTGCTCACGCAGAATCTTCGCCAGCCGGGCGGCTTCATCACGAATTTCGGCAAGCTTCCAGCCGGTAGAAGAGGGCGTCGATGCGTACTGACCGATGCTAAGTTGCCCCGGCTTCTTGTTGAGATTCCAGCGGTAGTACGCGGTTGTGACCGCCCCAATTTTTTTGAAGAGGATGCTTCCGGTTCCGCGACCCGGTAAGCTCTCTGTGAGCGTTCCACCGTCTTTCAGGCCGCGAAGCTTCTGGTCGTTGACCCGTTTATCTTGTGTGTTCCCTGCCATTGCGCTGGTCTCCTAAGTTACTACTGGTCACTACTTTGGCTACTACTTCTGGAGACGTTCAACGCTCTTACACGTACTCAACTGTCTCTCATTTCATTAGGAAATGCTTATAAAACAGTTGGTTGCTGGGTTTTTGACTGTTATCGTCCCCTTGGATTCTTCATCATCATACCCCTCCTAAGGGCTAGATACTGGTTCGAATCCAGTTGGGGACGCCATCCTTCCCGCCGTTTCCTCGTTGCCCCCGGTTTCTTGCCACTGCGCCTGGCGCCGATACCCGATAGTCGAATCCAGACGT